>Ga0081606_1000014_pt1 | contig 271671 bp, 229 predicted proteins | sample EareggfetidaYelm_FD_71127 | JGI IMG/M metagenome (GOLD analysis project Ga0081606, IMG submission 71127) | Earthworm egg capsule microbial community from the University of Washington, USA - E. fetida Yelm (SPADES assembly) (version 2) | ecosystem: Host-associated > Annelida > Reproductive...
CTAACCAGCTGAGCTACCCCGGCTAATATTTTATTCTTCGAACTGCCGTCCGCCGCGGCGGATATGAATCCGATGCTCTAACCAGCTGAGCTACCCCGGCTAACGGGCGGCAAAAATAAAGATTCCTCCTATAAACCCGAAATGAATTTTAAATAAAATTCAATCAATTATTTAGCGAGCATCTTTTCGGCAGATTTAACCGCCGTTTTGCCCGGATATTCTTCCAGCGCTTTTTCCAGACAATCCATCGCCGCAGCAATAGATTCAAGGTTAAGGACATAGGCCAGCCTTACCTCGTTTTTACCCAATCCAGGAGTGCCATAGAACCCGGTTGCCGGCGCAAGCATTACCGTCTGATCTTTATAACTAAAATTTTCCAGCAACCACTGGCAAAATATATCAGCATCATCGATCGGTAGTCTTGCGATGGCATAAAATGCACCACCCGGGTTCGGACAAAATACACCCGGCATCGCATTTAGTCGCGATACCAGCAGATCGCGGCGCGCCTGGTATTCTTTTTTCGGGCCGTCAAAATAACTATCCGGAAGATCAACCGCGGCCTCACCCAGGATCTGCGCCAGCCCGGGAGGACTAAGTCGCGCCTGCGCGAATTTCATCGCTGCGTCATATACCTGTTTGTTTTTGGTCACCAGCGCGCCGATCCTTGCGCCGCAAGCGCTGTATCGCTTGCTGATCGTATCCATCAGCACAACATGCTGCTCCATGCCTTCCAGCTGCATGGCGCTAACATATTCGCCATCATAGCAAAATTCACGATAAGCCTCATCGCTGAACAGATAAAGATTATGGCGAAGGCAGATATCTTTCAGCGCTTCCATCTCCTGACGGCTGTAGAGATAACCGGTGGGGTTATTCGGGCTGCAGATAACAATCGCTTTCGTCTTCGGTGTGATCACTTTCTCAAAATCCGCGATCGGCGGAAGCGCAAAACCAGTTTCTATATGTGATGTGATCGGCACTACTTCTACGCCTGCAGTGCACGCAAATCCATTATAGTTAGCATAAAACGGCTCAGGGATGATCACTTCATCACCCGGATTCAGACAGGTAAAAAACGCAAACAGGATCGCCTCAGAACCGCCGGTAGTGATCATGATCTGTTCATGCGTAACGGAGATTCCGACTTTTTTATAATATTCCACCAGTTTGCGTCGATAGCTCTCATTTCCCGCGCTGTGACTATATTCCAGCACCTTCAGGTCCGTATGTTTCACGGCATCCATGATCGCAGGAGGCGTTTCAATATCGGGTTGCCCGATATTCAAATGATACACTTGTGTGCCTTTCTTCTTAGCTGCTTCCGCAAACGGAACGAGTTTGCGGATAGGAGAGGGTGGCATCTGCTGGCCACGGGTTGAGATCGTTAACATACCGCAAATGTACATACGTGGATTTAAATTCGCGAATTACGCGAATCAGAGATTCACAGTAGATAAGTCGTTTTGTAAAAAGAAAGATGTCACCTGGTTGGCTCTGTAAGGTAAAGGGGGGATGTTCATTAAGGAGAAAGCTCTCCCGCACCTAAAAACCCAATCCGCGAAATCAGCGCCCAAAATTCGCCAATAAAGAAAGGGCAACCCTTCTACAGGCTGCCCCACCACTACTAGATGCTACTTATTTATATATATTAATAACTAGTAGTTCTCTTCCATAAATCCCTGCTTTGTAACCTCGGGATCATGTATATTGATATAACCGTCCTTGTGCTCTATTAGTTGGGCAAATGAACCACTCAGCTCTGTTGCTACTATTATGCGATGAAAATTGACATGGTGTGAAAATTCCTCCTCGATCTCCTCCGGCGTCTTCAGGTAATTATTGATCGGGTTTAATACTCGCTTTTCTACATTCCGCTCCAGCCGGTTCCATTGTGTATGAACAAATGTTACAACAGTCTCTTTAATTTCTGACAGAGAAGGCACTTTCGATACCCATGGAATTTCATGGCTCATTGCAAACGTTATTACAGTAGTTATCATGGAAATTTCATGCCGGTAAGAATAGCCTGGATGACCAGACATTGGTAATCACTGCCGTTTGAAATGGAATTGTGGATAAGTAGAAAAACAATGGAGAAACGCTGTGAAATTCTCCGCCAGGTGTGGAAGTTTTTGGTGTGGATCACCGGATGTGATTGGAAAATATTTTCCCATGAGGGTAGATCTACGATATACATGATACCGTTCTCCTGACTTTTAAAACAGAAATGTTAATCATAAAAGAAAACCCCTTGCAGTTATCTGCAAGGGGCCATTCTGGTTAAAAGCGATAAGATTTTTGTATTAGTTCGCCACTACTTCACCGGAAATATGAACAGTTTTTATCTGTTCGATGCCGGCAAAAGTGATATAAACTTCTTTTTTAATTGGCCCAGCTGCTGCCGCATTGAAAACAACTTTCAGTTTTGCAGTAGAGCCCGGCGCGATTGGTTCCTCAGGTTTTTCAGGCACAGTACAACCGCAGCTCGCTGATGCGTTAGCAACTACCAGTGGTTTGTCGCTGATGTTCTTGATCTCAAAAAAATAAGTAACTGGAGTTCCCTGCTTGATCTTACCGAAGCTGTGGTTCTCAGTGTTAAATTTTGCTACATCATCAGGTTTGCTTTGAGCCATTGCCAGTACGCTGAAAAACAGTGCAGTTGCGAAAAGAGCGATCTTCTTCATGGTTTGTATTTTATAATGTTTGCTTTTTTAAAAATTGAATGGATGCATTGGCTGGAGCCACACCCTCTGGTGCTTTCCATACGTTGCCGCTGATAGTGACCTTGCGGGTCTGCTCTCCGTTGTAAATGATGGTGATATCTTTTGTAAAAGGGCCTTCGCTGGCTGCATTAAAACCAACTTTGATCTGGCTGGATCCGCCGGGAGCGATTGCTTCTTTGCTCCATTCCGGCGTTGTACATCCGCAGGTTGCCTGAACATTGTCCAGCTTCAACGGTGTTGAGCCGGTATTTACGATCTCAAAAACATGGTAAACCGGCTTATGCTGTGCAATCTCCCCAAAATTATATGCAGTCTCTTTGACCTGGAGCACTTCCGGCAAAGCGCCTGTGGACTGGGCACTGGCCATGAAAAACCCAAGAAAAAGTAGTGTAGAAAGGGTAACAAATCTCTTCATGGGAGCTTTTTACGGTGTACAAAATTACATCAAAGATGAGAGATAACAAATATGGGTTGCAACGTTAACTGCCTATTTTTTGAGACCGGCTCAAATGAGCCTAATCTCCCTATTTTTGCTGCATGGAAAATACAACTCCATTAACGATGCCCGCTGATGCAAAATTGTCCTTCGACAAGTTTAGGGAAGAAGTGCTAAGTGACTATCGCATAGCCTGTATCAGCCGGGAAGCCAGTCTTTTAGGCCGCAAAGAAGTGTTAACTGGGAAAGCCAAATTCGGCATTTTTGGCGATGGTAAAGAAATTGCCCAGGTTGCCATGGCAAAGTTCTTCCAGCCGGGCGATTTCCGCAGTGGCTATTACCGTGATCAGACCTTCCATTTTGCCATCGGCCAATCGACTGTAGCACAATTCTTTTCCCAGCTTTATGCAGATCCGGATATCAGCAATGACCCGAATAATGCCGGTCGTCAGATGGTGTCTCATTTTTGCACCCCGTTGACCGATGAGAATGGTGAATGGCTCGATCTCGCCAATCGCCGCAATACGGCAAGCGATATGGCGCCGACTGCCGCACAAATGCCGCGTTCGTTAGGACTGGCTTATGCATCGCGGCTGTTTCGCAGGGTGCCTGCATTGAACGAACAGAAGTCGTTATCCGACAACGGTAATGAAGTATGCTTCTGTACCATCGGTGATGCATCTACCTCAGAAGGTCATTTCTGGGAAACGGTAAATGCCGCGGGTGTATTACAGATACCGCTGGCCATTTTCGTGTGGGATGATGGTTACGGAATCTCCGTGCCGAAGAAATTTCAAACCACCAAAGGCTCTATTTCCGATGCGTTAAGCGGGTTTAAAAAAGAAGAGGGTACCAATGGCCTTCAGATCTTCAAAGTAAAAGGATGGGACTATGCCGGCATGTGTGAAACCTTTGACGAAGGCTTGCGTATCGCCAGGGAGGAACATATTCCTGTTCTTTTTCACGTTGAAGAGATCACTCAGCCTCAGGGGCACTCTACTTCGGGTAGTCATGAGCGCTACAAAACGCAGGAGCGTCTCGAGTGGGAACGTGAATGGGATGGATTAAAAAAAATGCGCGAGTGGATCCTGGAAAATTCCCTGAGCGATGAGGAAGAGATCGAAGAGATCGAACGCGATGCGAAAAAAGAAGTAAAAGAAAGCAGGGACAGCGCCTGGGCGAAATACCTGGCGCCGATCACGCAACAGGTCAATAAAACGACCGATCTGATCAATGCCATGATCAATAACCTGCCTGAGCAGGAAGGAGCATTGAAAAAGATCGTGCAACAATTAACGCTGAATCGTGAACCCCTTCGCCGTGATATAATGAAAGCATTGTATGAAGCGGTCACGATTGCAGGTAACAGTGATGCGGCATTCTGGACAAAAGATTATTACAAAGACCTTCTTCATCAGAATAAAGATCTCTATAACACGCACCTTTATAATGAAGGTCCGAAAAGCGCCTTGCGTGTACCGGAAATAAAACCCGTATTACGGACCGATGCAACAGTTCTGAATGGTTATGAAGTGTTGAACCGCTTCTTTGATGAACTGTTTGCGCATAACAATAAAGTGGTTGCGTTTGGTGAGGATCTTGGCAAGATCGGCGACGTGAACCAGGGGTTCAGCGGACTGCAGGCAAAACACGGTGAAGACCGCATATTTGATACGGGGATCCGGGAACTGACGATCATGGGCCAGGGGATCGGACTTGCATTGCGTGGCCTCAGACCGATTGCGGAGATCCAGTATCTGGATTACATGTTGTATGGTTTGCAGCCGTTGAGTGATGATGTTTCCTCATTGCATTACCGGACGTATGGCCAGCAAAGCTGTCCGTTGATCGTACGTACGCGCGGTCATCGTCTGGAAGGTATCTGGCATAGCGGTTCTCCAATGGGAATGATCATTAATTCGCTTCGCGGTATGTATGTTTGTGTGCCGAGGAATATGGTACAGGCAGTAGGAATGTACAATACATTGCTGAGGGGAAATGATCCTGGAATTGTCATCGAGTGTTTGAATGGCTATCGCCTGAAAGAAAAACTGCCATCCAATTTACTGGAGATGACCGTTCCGCTTGGTAAGCCGGAGGTGATCCGTGAAGGAACGGACATTACGATCGTATCATATGGTTCTGTTTTGCGCATTATACAGGAAGCCGCGGTAGCGCTGGAAAAACATAATATTTCCTGCGAGATCATCGACGTGCAAACCTTGTTGCCATTCGATACAGACCACAGCATTGTTGAATCGCTGAAGAAAACAAACCGCATTCTTTTCGTGGATGAAGATGTTCCGGGTGGCGCCGCCGCCTACATGTTCAATCATGTGATGGAGCAGCAACAAGGGTACAAGTACCTCGATGTGGCGCCAAGGACCATAACCGGCAAAGCCCATCGCCCGGCCTACGGAAGCGATGGCGATTATTTCAGCAAGCCGAATATGGAAGAGATCGAAACAGTGATCAAAGAAATGATGGCGGAGTGATACCCGGCCAGGAAATAAACTCAGATCCCATATGTAAAGCATATGGGATTTTTTGTAACTGGCCGTACTTGTGGCATTATCAGAAATGTTTCAACAGGATTATACCGGACATTTTATAAATTGCTTCAATGCACACCGATTTTCTCTACATTATCGATATTCTTGGAACGTTTGCGTTCGCAGTATCCGGAGCATTCTTTGCGATGGAGAAAAAGCTTGATCCGTTTGGTGTACTGATCCTTTCCTTTATCACAGCCATCGGTGGAGGTACGCTGCGCGACATCATGATCGGTGATCTGCCCGTTTCCTGGTTAAGAAATTCAACGGCGACGATGGTGATCTTTTGCTCGTCGATTGCCAGCATGTTATTTGGCTCATTTATTCGCAAATTCAATATGACCCTGTTCGTGTTTGATGCACTTGGACTTGGTTTGTTTACTTTTATCGGTATTGAAAAGGGCATACAAATGCATTTCAGCCCCGGCGTTTGTATCGCACTTGGCACTATTACGGCTTGTTTTGGCGGTGTGATCCGCGATGTGATATTGAATACCGTGCCGCTTGTGTTTCATAAGGAGATCTATGCGCTGGCGAGTATCATCGGAGGACTCGTTTACTTCGCTTTCCTGGAAGCGAATCTGGATAATTATCTTGCAAAGATCATTTGCATATTGCTGATCTTCGTGATCAGGATCGTGGCAGTGAAGTATAAATTAGGCTTGCCCCGCTTCTACAATCGGTGACGCGAATGGGGCGTTTTCGGGATCTTTAAACTTTTAAACCTTAACCGGTATGCGTTTAACATTGTATCAGGTAGATGCGTTCAGCGATAAACTTTTTGCGGGTAATCCTGCGGCGGTGATTCCATTGAATACCTGGATCAGGGATCCGCTGATGCAGCAGTTGGCGATGGAGAATAACCTGGCGGAAACGGTGTTCTTTGTGCCAAAGGGAGATGGTTATGAAATACGATGGTTTACGCCGGAGAAGGAGATCAATCTTTGCGGACATGCGACGCTGGCGAGCGCATTTGTATTGTTCACACAATTGGGATATAATAAGCCATCTATCACGTTTCATTCGCAAAGCGGTCCGTTGGTTATTACAAAAGATGGTGACCGGATCTCGATGGATTTTCCATCATGGAAACCGGAAAAAACGGATGACTATCCTGAGCAGTTGGTGGAAGCCCTTGGCGTGAAAGAGATCGTTGGTGTATACCGCAGCCGCGATCTGCTGGTGGAATTGAATTCGGAAGATGAGGTGAGACGAGCTGCTCCTGATTTTACCCTGCTGAAAAAACTGGGGCATAAAGTGATCATCACTGCGCCGGGTAAGGAAGTGGACTTTGTGTCAAGATTTTTTGCACCTACCTATGGCGTGGATGAAGATCCCGTTACGGGGTCCGCGCATTCCCAGCTGATTCCCTTCTGGAGCGAAAAATTGCATAAGGATAAAATGATTGCGAGACAGCTTTCGAAAAGAGGCGGACAGTTATGGGTTGAACAAAATGGAGACCGTGTACAGATGGGTGGGCAATGCGTGTTTTATATGAAAGGAGAGATTTATTTGAGTTGATCCCCGGACTGTGTCGTTTGGATTGTAAGCCCCGGGGATCAGCCTATAAACCTATCTCTGATTTCCTTCGTCGGCACCATACACTCTTCCTTTTTCCCAAACCATTTATATCGGTTCCTTGCAATCCATCTATATACAGGCTGACGGATGAACCCCGGAAATATCTTCAACGCATAAATCATCTTTGCCGGCCAGTCAAGATGCCGCGCGATCTGGATCGCTGCATCCGAATATTTATAGGCTTTTCCGTTTTTGATCATCACGCCGCTATCTGTCTCTTCGCCCAGGCCATATTGCGCCTTCAACTGCTGACCGGTTAGTGACTGCAAAGTCGCAAACCGCAACTTCGATTTCTTATCGTGCCGTATTGCGAAATTTACCAGTGAATTGCAGAAGTTGCAGACTCCATCAAACAGTACTATCGGATGATCCCCGCTCATACTGCAAGTTACTGCGCATTGGGTTAAAAGGTCAAAGGTTTACGCATTTTAAATGTTTAAGCAAGAACGTGTGACCCGTGTATTACAAATAAGGGTTTAAAAGTCAGTTATGACCTTTAAACCCTTAAACTGTTAACTCTTTAAACTTTTCTTTAGCTTATCCCATGTTGTGGAATACCTTCTGCACATCCTCATCCTGCTCCAGTCGTTCAATCAGCTTACTCACGTCTTCCGCCTGTTCATCTGATACAGGAACAGTGGTAGTAGGTATCCATTCCAGTTCGGCGCTGATGGGAGTAATGCCTTTATCTTCCAGTGCTTTTTGCATGTTGCCAAAGTCAGAGAATCCAACACGGATCACCAGCACGCTTTCGCCATTCTCACCGGTACCTTCGCCGAGTTCTTCCAGGCCAAAGTCGATCAGCTCCAGTTCCAGGTCTTCCGGGTTCAATCCCTCCGGTTTCAGTTTGAACACCCCCATTTTCTTGAACTGGAATGCCACGCTTCCGCTGTTGCCCATTGTGCCGCCGCCTTTGTTAAAATGCGATTTTACGTTTGCAACAGTGCGCACGTGGTTGTCAGTCGCTGTTTCCACCAGGATGGCCACGCCATGAGGCGCATATCCTTCATACAGGATCTCATCATAATTCACCAGTTCTTTACCCTGAGCTCTTTTGATAGCGGCTTCCACGCGGTCTTTCGGCATACCCACGGAGCGGGCATTCTGAAAGCAACGACGGAGTGCCGCATTGGTAGACGGATCAGGACCGCCGGCTTTTACCGCGATAATGATCTCTTTTCCAATACGGGTGAACTGTTTTGCCATGCGGTCCCAACGGGCAAACATGGTGGATTTACGGACCTCAAAAATTCTTCCCATCTGATTTATCTGTTATAAGCAATGATTAAGTAATCGGGGAGCAAAAATAAAAAGTAAAAAGGCAAAAGTCAAAAGTAAAAAAAGCCCGATCAGGCGGGGTTATTCCCAGCGTGATCGGGCTTTTAGAAATTCTTGCTTTTTTACTTTATTATCCGCCTTTTCTTAGCTTGCTGTTATTCCGGCTGTAAGCGAAATAAACGATCAGGCCTATTATCATCCATACGAGCGCTACGGTCAATGTTTGGGCATCCAGTGCGACGACCATGCCGGCGCAGATGACGATACCAAGGATCGGAACGATAGGAACCAATGGTGTTCGGAACGGCCGCTCGATATTTGGCTCTTTTTTACGCAGGATCCAAACACCCGCACTTACCAATACGAACGCGAATAGCGTACCGAATGAAGTAAGGTCTCCTGCCACGTGGCCCGGGACAAATGCCGCGAACAATCCCACAAATACAAACAGAATCCAGTTCGCTTTATAAGGCGTTTTGAATTTCGGGTGGAGCTCGCCGAATACTTTCGGGATCAGCCCGTCATTACTCATGGTATAGAAGATCCTGCTCTGACCCATCAGCATTACAAGGATCACGGAAGAGAAACCTGCAAGGATGGCTACTGTTACCGCCGTTGCCAACCAACCGTAGCCTGACATATAGGTGGAAATAGCATAAGCTACTGAAGCTTCACGTCCTTTTTCAGGATCAACAAAGTCTTTCCAGCTTGCGACACCAGTCAATACGTGGCCAAACAGGATATAAAGAACTGTACAGATAACGAGTGAACCGAGGATACCGATCGGCATATCGCGTTTCGGATTTTTCGCTTCCTGTGCTGCAGTACTTACTGCGTCAAAGCCGATGAAGGCAAAGAATACGATCGCTGCACCACCAAGCACACCGCCCCAGCCGTGTTTGAAGAAGCCGGAGTAATCGGCGATCACTTTGCCTGCCTGGTCAGTTACCGGAGGTGTACCCTCTGGGATCAGGTAAGGCGTGTGATTTTCAGGTCTGATGAACTGCCAGCCGATCGCGATGAACAACAGAACGATCGCAACTTTAATAAACACGATGATCGCGTTTACAAAAGCAGACTCCTGTGTTCCTTTGATCAGCAGGAGCGTTAGTAGTAAGAGGATAACAAGCGCAGGAGCATTCATGATACCGCTATGATGTACACCGAGAGAATCGGTAAAGCTCTCAAAGGGCGAATGGCACCATTCATAGGGTATGCTGCCTCCCAACAACTTGTTTAAGTATTCACTCCAGGCAATAGATACTGTAGCCGCACCCAGTGCATATTCCATGATAAGAGCCCATCCGATGATCCAGGCAACCAGCTCACCCATGGTTACATAAGAGTAAGCATAGGCACTGCCCGCGATAGGGATCATACTCGCAAATTCAGCATAACAAAGACCGGCAAATGCACAACCGACCGCTGCTACGATGAAAGAAAGGGTAACTGCAGGGCCAGCAGCCTGACCAGCGGCCGCAGCTGTCCTTACAAACAAACCGGCGCCAATAATGGCACCGATCCCAAGGGCAATCAGATTACCTGCCCCCAAAGTCCGTTTAAGGCCTTTTTCGCTGTCCGCAGCTTGCGCCAGCAATTGGCCAAGGGGCTTCTTGACAAATAGACTCATAAGTAAGTATAATTATGTTTTAGTTCGGAAAATAAGGTCGTAAAGTAAACAATAATTTAATTCGGCCTTTATTTCTTTTGGTAAATGCTCCAATCTGCGGGCAAATGTTTTTACTATCCGGTATTTTTTCCGATTTTCGGCCTTTTATACCCCTAGCGCTTATGTCTAAAGGAAACAAGCTCACCATATACATTCTACTCGCAATGGTCTTCGGAGGTGTGGTGGGATATGTTGTTCATCGTCAGTCTTCTCCTGAATTTATTAAATCGTTTTCCACTAATATCAAACTGCTTACAACGATCTTTCTGAGATTGGTGCAAATGATCATTGCGCCGCTCGTGTTCAGTACACTGGTCGTTGGTATTGCAAAACTCGGAGATCTGAAAACCGTGGGCAGAGTAGGAGGAAAAGCAATGCTTTGGTTCATTACAGCCTCTCTGGCCAGCTTGCTGCTGGGAATGTTGCTGGTGAATATTTTTGAGCCTGGCGCACTGATCGCGAAAGCAACCTCAGATGCCTCGGCGGCAAATGACCTGATCGGTAAGACACAGGAGTTTTCGCTTGCCAAATTTGTTGAACACGTATTCCCTAAAAGCGTTTTCGAAGCCATGGCGAATAATGAAGTGCTCCAGCTTGTGGTGTTCAGCATTTTCTTTGGCGTGGCCTGCGCTGCAATTGGTGAAAAATCAAAATCTGTTGTAAAGGCACTGGATGCTGTAGCTCATGTCATTCTTAAAATGGTAGGGTATGTCATGAACTTTGCTCCACTTGGCGTATTTGGAGCTTTGGCCGCGGTAATCGCAACGAATGGCCTCGATATCTTTAACTTTTATCTTAAGTATTTTATCTATTTCCTTATAGGCATAGCGCTTTTATGGGTGCTGCTGCTTGGCGTAGGTTACATGGTGCTGCGTAAGCGTTTGCCGGAACTGCTCCGACGCATTTCGCAACCGCTTCTGATCGCATTCAGTACAACCAGCAGCGAAGCCGTTTTTCCAAAACTTACGGAAGAGCTCGAGCGTTTTGGTTGCAAGGATAAGATCGTTTCCTTCGTTCTGCCGCTTGGTTACTCCTTTAACCTTGATGGAAGCATGATGTATATGACCTTTGCAAGCATCGCTATCGCGCAGGCATACAACGTTCAGATGGACATCGGTACCCAGCTGACGATGCTGCTTGTGCTGATGCTCACCAGCAAGGGCATCGCGGGAGTGCCGCGGGCATCGCTTGTGGTAGTGACAGCCACCTGCACTATGTTCAACATACCGCCGGAAGGAATCGCACTCATTCTACCCATCGATCACTTCTGTGATATGTTCCGCACCGCTACCAACGTTGTCGGAAATGCTTTGGCTACCAGCGTGGTCAGCAAATGGGAAGGTGAGCTGGCCGACCCTGTAAATTCTTAACTCAATATCAATACTCCCAAACCCGATCAAACCAGATTCATTTATATATTTAACGCATGGAAAGTTTATTACACATTTACCTGTTGGACGGCGATGGAATGATCCAACGTTTTATCACCTGGATCATTGAGAACGGCGGCCTGTACTTCCTCCTCCTCGTCATCTTTGCGGAAACAGGACTCTTTATCGGTTTCTTTCTTCCCGGCGATTCACTGCTTTTTGCCGCCGGTATCTTTATGAATAACCTGGTTAAAGAATTGTCAGGTGTAACCGGAGACGTGCATATTGATTTCGGTTTTTACCATATCCTCATCATCCTGATGATCATAGTGGCTTCTGTTCTGGGAAATATTGTCGGTTATTGGTTTGGCAGCAAAGCCGGCCCGATGCTGTTCGAACGGCGTGATACCTGGATTTTCAAGAAAAAGCACTTAATCAAAGCACGCGACTTTTATAATGAATATGGTAAGGCAACGATCTTCCTCGCAAAGTTCCTTCCGATCATCCGCACGTTTGCGCCGATTGTGGGTGGCATTGTGAAAATGCCAAAACCTCAGTTCATTTTTTACAATATAGTGGGCAGCGTATGCTGGGTGACCTCGATGATGCTGGGTGGCTACTTCCTGCAGACATGGGTTGAAAGGAAATTTGGCTTCAGCCTGAAAGATCATATCGAGGCGATCACAATTGTTATCATTCTTATTACCACATTGCCTGTAATCTATAAACTGTTCTTTGCGAAAAAGCCGGCGGCGCCACCTCCGGCTGATAACAATGTAAATCCATAATCCACACAAATGAGCTTGCCAGCCGGAAAACAATCGCTATTCAGCGTCGCTGTCGTTGTTGCAGCATTAGGATATTTTGTTGACATATACGACCTGTTATTGTTCGGAATCATAAGAATTGACAGTCTCAAATCGTTTGGCCTCTCTCCCGAACAGGTCACTACAGATGGAGAACTCATTCTGCAATGGCAGATGTGGGGGCTGCTGATCGGCGGCATCATCGCCGGCGTGATCGGTGACAGACGCGGAAGGCTGAGTGTGCTTTTCGGATCGATCATCCTGTATTCGTTAGCCAATATTGCTAATGGATTTGTAGAGAGCGTTGATCAATACAAATGGATCCGTTTCGTTGCAGGTCTTGGATTAGCGGGCGAACTGGGTGCGGGCATTACTCTTGTGTCAGAATTGACTCCAAAAGAAAAGCGCGGTATAGCCACTTCACTGGTAGCAGGCATTGGTTTGACCGGAGCTGTTGTGGCGTTTGTAATGAAAGAGAACTTTCACTGGAGAACCTGTTACTTCATTGGTGGCGGACTTGGCTTATTGTTACTGATCCTGCGGATTTCAGTATTTGAATCGGGAATGTTTCATGAAGTGAAAAAGATGGGTGTGAAGCGCGGGAACTTCCTCATGTTATTCACCAATGCCGATCGTTTCAAAAGATATATCTGCGGCATACTGATCGGCTTACCTACCTGGTTTGTGATCGGCGTGCTGGTAACCTTCTCCAGTGAATTTGCAAAGTGGTTTGGCATCACCGAACCGGTTGATCCGGGTAAAGCGATCATGTTTGCCTATGCGGCAATTTCATTGGGAGATATTGCCATTGGCTTTGTGAGTCAGTGGCTGAAAAGCCGGAAGAAAGCGTTATTCCTCTTCTATGGCATCACCATCCTGTTCATGATCTTATTTTTCACTATCCAATGGAATGGTTCTGCCAATAAAATGTACTGGATCTGTGCGGGTCTTGGTTTTGGTACTGGCTTCTGGGCGATATTCGTAACGATGGGTGCTGAACAGTTTGGAACAAATCTTCGAGCAACCGCCGCCACTACCATTCCGAACATGGTGCGTGGTATGCTGGCCATCGTTGTATTACCGCTGTTCAAATGGCTGCGGGGAATGGAAGGTGTTGGATATGTGAAAGGCGGGATCTACTCAGCGATCATTCTGATGACGATCACAATTATTGCTGCTGCATTTACAAAAGAAACGTTCGGGAAGGATCTTAATTATGTTGAGGAATGATCAGGAGGTCTTGCGTAAGTTCCCGCAGATCGCGCAGATAAGGGGCTTTAGTATTTACATTGCATTTCATTAACGAAGGTCCTGCTTTTCGTCTGCACAAATAACGCGGATGAGTCTCCGCAATCAGGAAGAGATCAGCGTAATCTGCATATCGGGTGGATGAATTTACATTAACAAAAGAAATCTCCCGGGCTGAAAAACAAATCTCCGGAATCAGCGGGAACCCACGCCATTCAATCTGTCAACCACCAAACTTTCGGGCAACTGTTCCATACAAGCATGATCTCCTCTGTAACAGGGCTTGTTTCCAAAAACAGAACAGGGCCTGCAATACAATTCGATCTGCACCGCATTCTCTGGCTTTTGCCCCCATCCATAAAAACCTGCATACGGATGTGTTGCTCCCCAGATAGAGACAACCGGCACGTTAAACAATGAAGCCAGGTGCATATTTGCGGAATCCATACTCATCATCACATCAATATTACTGATGATCGCCAGTTCCTCACGGAATGAAAACTTACCTGCAAGATTGATCACGCCGGGAAATTGCGTTTCCCACTCCGTTAATAATTTTACCTCCTCTTTCCCTCCGCCAAAAAAGAAAAGCTGGTTATTTGTATCATTATGTAATTGCTGAATAACCACCAGCATCTTATCAACCGGATACATCTTTTCACCATGCTTTGCAAAGGGTGCAATACCGATATGTTTTTTACCGGGAATAAATAAACCTGCTTCATTTGACGGAAGAGGTTGCCGTACAAAAGCAGGTTCATCTTTCGCCAGCGTAAAAGAAAATCCCAGTTCATTAAATACATCCGCATATCGCTGGAAAGATGTTTTCAATTGAACCAGTTTCTTATTCTCTTTTGATGTAAGTTCTTTTTTTTCTTTTCTTCCCTTATCGATCTTTGCAATACGTACTCCGGATAAGCGAAAAAGATTGCGAAGAATGACCGAGCGTAACACATTATGCAGATCTGCAACGGCATCAAAATGATGCTTTGCTTTCAGTTCCCGGAAAAGTTTATAAATGCCAATAATACCCTTATGCTTTCCTCTTTTTTCCAGCGCATATATTTCCGTTCTTTCAAGCCGTTCAAACAGAGGCAGGAAAGAGGAAGTTGTGACCACGGTTAATTTCAGAGCGGGATAATGTTGCAGCAATTGCTTAAGCACGGGAATGGTCATCGCCACATCTCCCAGTGCTGAAGTGCGGATCACCAAAAGATGTTTAGCCTCCATTCGCTGGTATTGATTGCTGGTATAATACAGGATTCAGTGAAGGATCATTATACATTTTCATCTGCTTGTACACTTTCATGAATTTCTTTCCCTGTTCAATGTCGCTTAGCAATTCATCGATGGCAGATGAAAGATCTGTTCGCTGTTCAAGCAAGATCATCAGTTTTTGTTTACATGCAGCAATGTGTTCCGTACTTGCATCCGTCCTTTCTGCTTCAATGCGCATGTGGTAGATCTTTAGTGCAAGGATAGACAGCCTGTCGATCGCCCAGGCCGGACTTTCTGTGTTGATCGATGCTTCAGCCGCTGTTTTTACGTCAGCAAATTGCTGCAGGAAATAACTGTCTATATATTCCACCACATCTGTTCTTTCCTGGTTTGAAGAATCGATCCTTCTTTTGATCGCAAGTGCTTCCACAGGATCTATTGCAGGGTTCCGGATGATATCTTCAAGGTGCCATTGAACGGTGTCGATCCAATTCTTCAGATAAAGTAAATGTTCCAACTGAGCCGGAGGATAGGAATTGCTGATTGGCGTATCCACATTGTCTTTAATGTGATAGTCAGCAATGCTTTTTTCGAAGATGGAGTTGGCGAGAGAACTGATCATAAGATATACCTGATTTACCCGCAAATCTAAGCTAAGAGGAGGAAAGAGGGAAAGAGAAAAAGAAGAAGTTGGGTGGCATGTATGTTTTTTATGGCAGTTTAAGAAGGGCTGCTGAATAGCTATGCGATTATCAATAATAGGTCAGTCAGCCAGCGGGCAGTTTGCTGCAGGCATTATGAAACCGGTCAGCACGAAAAACCCGCAACAGATACTGGTACTCTTGCCTAACCTTTGAAATCTCTCAAACGTTTCACCAGAGACCTGCGGTTATTATGCAATCTCCGGGGAATGCGGCTAAGGGATTGAGAGCTCCCCTGAAAATAAAAAACCCGGCATGTATAAACATCCCGGGTATCGTTCTCTTTATTTCTCTTTTAAACTCTTATGCTAGAACATCGCGGTGATCTTCTGCCACCATGCTTTCTCCTTTTTTGGGTAGAAAAGAGGGTAAGCCGTTTCCTCCCGGATCTCTTTCAGAATGTCCTGTTCCACCTGCAGTTTTTGAGCAGTTGATAATTCGGATTCTGAAGTGGTGCAGGAAAGCCATGTCTGTATCTGTCTTGTTTCTGCAGGTAAGGCTTCACCGTTTACATATCTTTCAAGTTTTCTGTGTAAGATCTCTGTTTTCATAATTTTCCTTTTAAGTAAGAAGTAGGGTATGTCTATCACTATCCAATTAGTCCAGCCTGGCGGCTACCATACGGGAAAGCCATTTAATGCTGGCCATGTTCAATACGTGGTTGCGTGGTTGTTCAGCGGAGATGGTATTTTGACGGTGGAGTTCGGAAGCTGTTGGAGCTGATTGCTTTTTCTGAACAGGCTTACGTGCGTCCTGCAATGCTTCCGTTGTGAAGCTTGCGGCAATCTGTTCTTCAAGCATTTCCGTATAATCCGAATTCTCCAGTTTCTCGTTCAGCGTTTCTACCACACTTCTTCTTACAGAAGTATAAAGATGTTGAGATACAGAAAAATTTGCCGGAATGGTATGGCGTTTTTCCCAGAGATCAATAAAGATGTTCTTTACGATCTGGCGTGCATCATCAGAAGACTGCAGCTTTTTTGCGCTGTATGTATATAAACTATACCAATAGCGGCAATACAGTTCTTCGAATGCATCCGTGTCGTTCAATAAAAGGCGATCGATCAATTCCTGATCTGGTGTAAATGTCCTGCTCATGGGTAGGGTTACCGATTTGTGTAATTAAACAATTCAGGAGATTGGAATTGTTTTCGCAGGAATTGGGAGTTGTAAAAAATCTGACTGCTAAACTACTCATCCTTTTCAATCCTTGCAATAGCTGCAAAAGGAAAGTTGCTAACATCGGACTTTTACGATTGTGGTTATTCTCTTAAGATATTGTATGTAAGGAGGCTACTTGTTATCGTAACCGCGATAAGAAAATCCAAAATCTGTGCCATGTCATAGGTGTATAGCATGCCTGAATCCGGTCAGTTTGCATAACTGGTTCCGAATCATATAAATAATTTCTCATCTTTTTTTAGCGTATAAAAAGAAATGAAAAATGCAATAGGGAGATGAAGAATGTTAACAAATTATTCGACTTCGCTTAATTCAAGCCAGCGCATTTCTTTTTCATCCAACAATTGTGTGATCTCTGTAATACGTTTGGTAAGCTGCTCCAATTCATTGTAAGGAAGATTGCTGGTGGTTAGTTTTTCGTTCACCGATTCTTTTTCTTTTGCAAGATCGCGGAGTTCTTTTTCCAGTATTTCGAATTCCCGCTTTTCCTTAAAAGTTAGTTGTCTTTTGGAAACCGCAACTGGTAAAGGTTCTGAGGGTTTTGATTGTTCCTGTTTTATTGCGGCTTTGTTGTCTGGTCGTGTTTGTTCCAAACGGTATTGAGTATAGTTGCCAGGAAAATCGCGGATCTCTCCATTTCCTTCAAATACAAAAAGATGATCTACCAGACGGTCCATAAAATAACGATCATGCGAAACGATCACCAGGCAACCCGGGAATTCACTCAGAAAGTTTTCCAGAACGCTGAGTGTGGGAAGGTCAAGATCGTTGGTAGGCTCATCGAGGATCAGGAAATTCGGATTGCGGAACAAAATGGACAATAAGTGTAGTCTTCTTTTCTCACCACCGCTTAATTTGCTGATATAAGTGTATTGTTTATCAGGATCAAACAGGAAAAGTTGCAGGAATTGTGCAGCCGTCAATGACCCTCCGTCGGCAAGGGGAAAATTTTCCGCAATATTTTTGACAAATTCGATCACGCGCATATCTTCCTTTACAATCAGCCCCTGTTGCGAATAATTTCCAAAGATCACTGTATCGCCGATATTGACCTTTCCGCTATCAGGCTCTTCAAGTTGCTGAAGGATATTGATGAACGTGGATTTGCCTGCACCATTCTTGCCGACAATGCCCACACGCTCACCTTTTGAGAACGTGTAATCAAATCCTTTAAGGATCACTTTTTCATCAAAATTTTTGTACACTTTTTTCATCTCCACCACTTTTCCGCCAAGGCGGTTCATCTTCATCTGCAGTTCAAGTTGCTGATCTTCTATGCGAGACTTTGCTTTCTTTTCTACTTCATAAAAATTATCCTGGCGGCTTTTTGATTTCGTGGTCCGGGCCTTTGGCTGTTTGCGCATCCATTCCAGTTCACGGCGATAAGTGTTGCGTGCTTTATCAATACTTGCCACTTCATTTTCTATGCGCGCCGCTTTTTTCTCCAGGAAGTTTTCATAATCTCCTTTGTGAACATAGAGATTACTTCCTTCAAGTTCCCAGATCTCTTCGCATACAACATCGAGGAAGTAACGGTCGTGAGTAACAAGCAGCAGTGTGACGTTTTCCTTATCAAGATAGTGTTCCAGCCATTCCACCATTTCCACATCCAGGTGGTTGGTTGGTTCGTCCATGATCAGCAACACATGCTTATGTTCAAAGCCGATATCGATCAGTGTTTTCGCCAGTGCAACGCGTTTGCGCTGACCTCCGCTGAGTGTGTTAACGGGTTGCTGCAACTGATGAATATTCAGTTTGCCCAGGATTTGTTTCACCTTTGCATCAAAATCCCATGCGTTAAGCTCATCCATTCTTACAATGGCATCGGTGAGTTTATCCGGATCGCTTTCTTCGGAGATGATCTCAAAATCCCTGATCGCTTTTATGACGGGGTGATTATGAAAGAAGATATTATCGAGGACAGATTTTTTTTCATCAAACTGCGGATCCTGCTCAAATAAGACCACATCCACATCTTTATTGATCCACACTTTGCCTTCATCAGCCACTTCTTTTCCAGCCAGTATTCTCAGCAAAGTTGATTTACCTGAACCATTGCGCGCAACGAGCGCTATTTTATCACCTTCTTCTATATGAAAGGAAATTCCCTTGAAAAGCGGCTGTATGCCATAGCTTTTTGCAAGGTTTTCTACGGAAACGTAATGCATGCGCAAATATACGGACAGACTGCGGACCACGGAAGGTAAATACGGACCACCGATCATCGACCGCCGACGATTCATTGTGAATGAGCAATCTTTTCTAATAAACGCAACATCTTCGATCTTAATAAATGGTACCGCGGTCCAACTGCGGGCGATGGTACCACTGCGGTCTTTTCCCCCACTGTGGCATAGTTTTCCCATATAATTAATCAAAATCAATGTTATGGCTACCAATTTAATAGATACTATACAGCATAATCTCGGTTACCCTGTGCTGGAAAAAATAGATCCAAATAAGCAGGAGCCGAAGAGTGACACTGGTTCAGCGTTTAAATGTAAACTTGGCCAGGCCGCCATACCGGCTGTGCTGGCTGGTTTGTTCAAACTCAGTCAAAACCACGATGGAGCGTTGCAGATCATTGACGCAGATCCTGATGCAGGTGCTTTGCAAACGGTGTTTGAAAGAAAAGAGGACGTAGCCGTAGAAAAAGTTTCCCGTTATACAGGCACTTCGCATGAGGAAACGCGTATTTCTATGGAAAGAATTGCTGCGGAAGCAGTAAGATTGGTTCAGGATAGGGTGAAAGATCATCCAACCCCGGAAAGAGTAAGGGCATTCCTTGGTGATCAGCGGCATAACATCCTGGTATACCTTCCTGCGGCTATGCAGATGGGATATCTGCTGGGAGATAATACCCTCGATGACCGGACAAATAAAATGGAAGGGCCTATCTCAAACTTTATGCATAAGATAGAAAATAAACTATCCGGAAAGGATACTTAGCCGGGTTGACTGTCGCTATTCATCAATGGGATTGTATTATTATTAAACTGATCAGACAACCCAGCCTGACTAACCTTTGAAAACGATGAAACGTTTCGGCAGAAGCCTGCAGTTATTCAGCAACTCTTATTTGCCTGCAGCGAAAAAAATGATGGCACAAATGACGGATACAAATATCAGGATCAGCCAGATCTTTCTCTTTTCCCAATAATCACTGGTTTTGCGGGCCTTCACGAAGCGATCGACTTTTTCATAGACCTTCTCGTCGGTAACGCGTAATTTTTTCAACCGGTCAGTGATGGCCGGGATCAGATTGTAGGAAAGAGGATGAGTTGCATTCAGTGCGATGAGAATTATCTCTTTGTTTACCTCGGGCTCATTAAAATTGTTTACTTTCCGGATAGTGTCTTCCGATAAAAAATCTTCGAGGTAGTGATGCAATCCTTCCTGGTCCATGCGATGCACATCCAGTAATCTCACATATTTATCCAGTTCAAGCAATTGTTTTAAGACGTATTCCGGCGTGATGGGACCATTGGTGCCTTTTTTTCCAAGACTCCGGGCATACCAGCGTTGCTGAAGATATTGATCTTTGAGGTTGGTATTGCTCAATACTTCATATGCTTCTTTGATCTCTGCAAAATGAGCAGATGCGTAGGCGTCACTATCATTCTTATCCGGATGATAGAGCAATGCAAGCCGCCGATAGGCTTTCTTTATATCATCCGGCGAAGCGGAGGGGGCAATTTCCAGTATACTATAGTAGTCTTTCAACTTCACCGCCGGCGAAGATAGGAAATTCGGGTATCGGAAGAAGGAATCGATGACAGATGACCGATGATGATACGCGGGTTAGTGCAAACTGTATTCAGCCTCTTTATCACCGGCAAGACTCCCGGGCCATCGGGCACTGCTCTATCCGAGATATTTTCCAAAGAATTCGATGGTCCTTTTCCATGCAAGTTTGGCTGCGGCTTCGTTGTAGCGCGTAGGTGCCGTATCATTATGAAACGCATGGTTTGCACCTTCATAAATGTATACTTCGTACGGAATATTGTTTTTCTTCAACGCTTCTTCGTAGGCGGGAATACCTGCATTTACGCGTTCATCAAGACCTCCGTAATGGAGTTGCACTGCTGCCTTTATTTTCGCCACATCTGCTGTTTCAGGTTGTCTTCCATAGAATGCTACGGCCGCTTTTAATGAAGGTACATTCACTGCGAGGCTGTTGGCCATAGCTCCGCCCCAGCAGAAACCAACACAGCCATATTTGCCATTAGTGTCTTTTCTTGTGGGGAGGTAGTCAAATACGCCAATAAAATTCTGCAAACTATCCTCTGCTTTCAGTTGCTGAAATTTCGTTCTCGCCTCGTCTTCATTTGCGGGTGTGCCACCAAGAGGTGCAAGTGCGTTCGGCGCGATTGCGAGATAGCCGGCATTGGCCGCGCGGCGTGTCACATCTTCGATATGTGCATTCAAACCACGATTTTCGTGGATCACTACCACGGCAGCATATTTTCCCTCCGCTTTCGGCCGCGCCACATACGCCTGCATTTCTCCGTTTACGCCGGGATATTTTATATACTCGGTAAAAAGGTCATCGCTGCCTGTTACTGCTGCATGCGCCTGATTTACTTCGATCATTGGCAGCACAGCCAATGCCGCCGCGGTGCTGCCTGTCAGCAATACAAGCCTGCGCAAGAATTCATGGCGGCTGAGCGGGGCGTGCGTGTACTCGTCGTAAAGGTTGACAATGCGTTGATCCATCGCTTGGAGTTTTGAATAGTCTTAAAGGTAGTGGATTTGCCCTAAATCGCCCGACGGCTGATATGCGCCCGATTGCCGCAGGCACAAGCTCGTTTACTCTGGCCACGGGGTTTGTGCTTTCTTACCGTCCTTACCGGTTTAATTTCTACCGGGAAAGCTGAAAGGACGGTAAGGATGTCGCAAAAAAAGCAATTTGTCTTTTATCCGTTAAGAAACGGGTTAACTTCCGGAGGAGCTAAGACGCCAATTGGGCGGGCTCATTTCAACAGGACGCACGGAGGCCCCATCCCAATACTTCGGGATAGATGCGATTCTGCAGGGTCATTGAATGTGCAGGTTTTAACAGCGGCTTGAAAGTGATATAGCCGGTTTTCATTGTATTGCTTCCAGCGGATCTTTATCTCAGGGGTGACCGGGATGATCAAATCTATTTAAACCCGGGCCGCTTCCGCCGCAGCGAAGCGGAGGAGGAAACCTAATGCAAAGCGAAAAGCTGATATGCACCCCAATACAGAACCCTTCCCGGATGATAGGGCTTCGATACTTTCAGGTAAATATCAAACCGCGGTGCCTGGCCAACGGCCAACGAACACTGGCCAATGAATACCAGCAGGCGGCCGGCGAACTGTTAAATTCCTTTCACCAAATGTTTTCCCAACAATCGTTCATCCCGCGCTTTGATGCAACCTCATGGCATGTTATTGGCTCTATTTAAGCAAACGATTGAGTGGGATTTATCAGTCGGATTATCAATGCTTATCGAAAACGATAAATTTAATAACATGAAACGCATTTTATCCATCCTGGCGGTTTCCGTATCACTGGTACTGGCCGCTTCAATAAAAAACACAGCCTCTTCGCAGGTAGGAGTGGGTGTGCAGATCACTTACCAGGATTTTTATGATGAACTCAGCCCTTATGGCCGGTGGATGGAGTACCCCGACTATGGTTATGTCTGGATGCCAAATGTGGGGGCCGACTTCCGCCCTTACAGCACTAATGGCCGCTGGGTATGGTCCGACGATTACGAATGGATGTGGGCTTCCGATTACAACTGGGGTTGGGCTCCATTCCACTACGGCCGGTGGTTTATGGATCCGACCTATGGCTGGATGTGGGTGCCGGGTTACGACTGGTCTCCTGCATGGGTTGCCTGGAGAGACGGCGGCGACTACTATGGCTGGGCGCCGATCCAGCCGGGATTCAGTTTCGGGGTAAATTTTTCAATAGGCAGCTATGCTCCGCCGGTTGATTACTGGTGTTTTACGCCGAGACGTTACATCTCTTCTCCGCGGATCTACAACTATTGTTTACCCGCACGGCAGAACGTAACAATTATTAACAACACAACGATCATCAATAATTACCGCCGTACCAATAACACCTTCGTAACTGGTCCGCGCCGCGGTGAAGCGGAACGATATGCGGGCAATATCCGCTCAGTACGTTTCCGCGAGGTGAATTCACCAGGAAGAACCAGAGTTCGTAACAACGAGGTCTCCTTTTACAGGCCCAATATCCGCCGCGATAATGACCGTAATATCGCTCCACGCAATTTCGATCGGTATAATAATCGTAACGGAAATGATAACAACCAGGGAAGAGGAAATGCCGGTACAGGCAGGGGGCAGATAAATGAAAGGAATAATAACAACGGCAATGGACAAACCGGCTGGAGCCGGGCCAACGGACGCCGGGATAACAATACCATCAGCGAGCGCCCCAATGCCAACCCTGGAAGGAATGACAACAACACTGGTACAGGCTGGAGCAGGCCAAACGATCGCAGGAATGATGACAACAACCGCACCCGCGTGAATACCGCTCCCAACAGAAATGATAACAGCAATCGTGTGAGTGAACGTAATGGAATTTTCGACAGGCAACCTGCGCGCCAGTCAGGTACAACACCGGTAGAAAACCGTCCGCAGATAGATCGTCAGCCTGAAAGACGTATATCTGAAAGACGGGACAACAACGATGCTCAACGAAGAATGAGTGCCGACAGGCCGCAGCAACAGCGTCAATCCGTACCGCAAATGAACCGTGAGCAAAGACCACAACCTCAACGCCAGATGGAAAGCCGCCCGGCGAACCGCGGCAATGGCAATGAAGCGCAAAGAGGCGGTGGCAGAAGACGCGATTAAACTGAACGTTGGTGTGTTCGATGAGCCATAATCAGGAGGCTTCACGGAAGTGGAGCCTTTTTTGTTGTCCGTTACCCGGTTATGCTGAGTAATGTTTGAAACACCGGGAAAGGTTTCATGAATAATAATTGACATAATGATAGCTGTTTGTTCAAGATAAACATCGTCGGTACGGGCAACGGTCAATGGATAACGATAATTCGTACCTTCAATCAACCCTCAACCCCCTCAACCGTGCAAATACTCTGGACCTATCTCAAACCTCAGCGCTGGCTGATCTTTTTTTCATTGACACTTGCGGGAATTGCACAATTGCTGACACTGGTGGATCCGCTGATATTTGGTAAGATCGTGGATGAATATGCGGGTAATACTGCCGGTAAAACAGAGCATGAGCTTGTAAACGGCGTACTGTTCTGGCTGGGTATCGCCATTGCAATCGCATTGCTGGGACGATTGGCGAAAACATTCCAGGATTATGTGATGCGGCTGGCGGTACAGAAATTCGGAATGCAGATATTTAATGATGGATTGCGGCAGACGCTGAGATTATCATTTCCTGAATTTGAAAATCAGCGAAGCGGTGAAACCTTATCCACGCTGCAGAAGGTGAGAACAGATACTGAAAGATTTATCAATTCATTTATCAATATTCTTTTTTCATCCATTATCGGGATTGGATTTTTAATATGGTATGCCGTGACAAAACACTGGCTGCTCATCCCTGTTTTCCTGATCGGGGTGGTGGTGCTGGGAGGCCTGACAGGTTTGCTGAGCAAACGTATCAAAACCATACAACGCTCGATCAACAGGGAAACAAACCAGATGTCGGGCGCCATCACTGAATCATTGCGGAATATTGAACTGGTAAAAAGTCTTGGGCTTACTTATCCCGAGATCAGGCGACTTCGTTTGCAAACGCAAAAGATCTTTGATCTTGAAATGACGAAAGTGCGTCGCGTGCGAACATTGTCTTTTCTGCAAAGCGCTTCGCTTACGTTGTTGAAACAATCGATCCTGTTTATTTTGCTCTGGCTGATCTTCAGGAAAGTGTTGACTACGGGTGAGCTGATCAGCATGCAGTTTATCTCCACTACCATTTTTGGCCCGCTGCAGGATCTGGGAAACATCATTCTTTTTTACCGCGAAGCGGAAGCCTCCTTGCTCACTTTTGATAAGCTGATGAAGAAGCCTGTGGAAACAAGGCCGGAAGAGCCGGTTGCGCTGGGCATACTGGAAACGCTGCGTTTTGAAAATGTTGTGTTCAAACATTCAACTGCTGCGCAAAATGCGATTGATGGCATCTCCTTCCATGTAAAAAACGGAGATACGGTTGCGTTCGTCGGACCATCGGGTTCGGGTAAATCGACGCTGGTGAAATTGCTGGTAGGTCTTTACCGCCCTGTCAGCGGCGCGGTTTATTTTAATGATATACCATCGGCTGATATCCGTTACAACGAAATGCGCAGGCAGATTGGATTTGTAACGCAGGAAACGCAATTGTTTTATGGCACAATACGCGATAACCTGTTGTTTGTAAAACCGGATGCGACCGAAGAAGAAATGAAGGAAGCATTGCATAAGGCTTCCTGTGATAACCTGATCAGGCGTTCGGAGAAAGGCCTTGATACAATGCTTGGTGAAGGTGGTATGAAATTATCCGGCGGCGAAAAACAACGCATCGCCATTGCGAGAGCCCTGCTCAGGCAACCGCGTCTGCTGATCTTTGATGAAGCGACCTCTGCGCTCGATTCATTGACGGAGGAAGCGATCACTGAAACTATCCGTGAGATCTCTCAGCAACGTGATCCGGTCACGATCATGATCGCCCACCGGTTGTCAACGATCATGTATGCAGATACCATTTTTGTCCTGGAAAAAGGGAAGATCGTTGAACAGGGACCACATGATCACCTCGTGGAAAAACGCGGTCTTTATTACGCCATGTGGCGGCAACAGATCGGTGAAAGAAGGAGCGACATCACACCTGCGGTTACTGCTGATACTATTCCGGATGAGGAAGAATAATCGGGCAACCTTTTTGCATGACTATAAAAAACAACATCATGAGAAGCGCATTTTATCTGCTGGCAGCCTGCTGTTTCTTTGTTGCCTGCAACAATAACCCGGGCAATATTCCTGAAGCGAAGGAGGAAGCAAAGGATACTGCTAAAGAAGCGCCGGCGATCGTAAAAGATCCGGAGATGCCTGCTGTACAATCAGACAGCACCATCCGTTTTGCCATGCGGCCTGGTGTTGACTCCGTTGTTGGTCAGGGACACCTGGAGAAAAACGGCGATCCGGTGATCTGTTATATCGATGTTGAGAAAGGAAAGAAGATAACTGGTAAAGTATTCCCATCAAAAGTTGGAGCCAATATCCGCTTCAGTCATATCTATATGCCCGATGGAAACTCGGACGGACCATTCGGTCAGACGATTGAATATCCCGCAAAGCAAACAGGAACATATCGTTTATTCATCAGTCCGAACAGAATGGCTGGCGATCCCGAAAGCACTGATTTTACAGTAGTGATAAAAGTGAAATAAAATCTATTGCACCGCTTTCAATCTTGATACAAGAATAGCAATACCAAATCCAAGCAGACCGATCACAGCGAAAGAATATCTCAGGCTGGAGATCTCTGCGATATATCCGATCACAGGAGGACCCATCAGGAAACCGAAGAAGCTGATACTGGATACAGATGCAAGTGCGATACCGGGAGGCACATTGGGAACTTTTCCCGCAGAACTATAGATCATCGGAACAACAGATGATACACCCAGACCAACGATCAGGAAACCCAGTGTTGCAGTAATGATATAGGGGAACAGAACGGAGATAAACAATCCGGTTGAGATCATAATGCCGCTTGTTTTCAGCATTCTTTTCCTTCCATAGCGTGCGATGAGTTTATCACCGATAAAACGGCCTGTTGCCATCATTGTCATAAATGATAAATAGCCAAGGATGATCAGTGCTTCCGGCGCCTTTACTACCTGCTGAAAATATACACCGCTCCATTCGAACATTGCACCTTCACTTGCCATACAGCAAAACGCGATAATGCCCAATTGCATCAGCACACCGTTTGGTCTGGAAAAGAATTTTCTTTTTTCCTGCTTAACGGTTGAACGGCCGGGTTGAAGATATCGTTGGGAAAATGCAACAGCGAGAAATACCAATCCTGTAATGATCCAGAAATGAACATAAGGAGATACATGCCATTTCATCATCAGCAAACCGATAGCGGCACCGGCAACACCCGCCGAACTCCATGCGCCATGAAAAGAAGTCATGATCGGGCGGCCATACAATTGTTCTGTTGCAATAGCCTGTGTATTCACAGAGATATTGCACATATTCCCGCAGATTCCAAAAAGGTATAAGGCCACTGCAAGATGCCAGGGTTGTGTTGCCAAGCCCATATTGGTCAATCCAACCGCATAAATAAGCAGGCAGAGACGCAAAACGTTCTTACTGCCGAAATGAGTGACCAGTCTGCCAGAAAAAGGCATGGCCGTCAGTTGACCGGCCGGCAGCGCCAGCAGGATACTTCCCAACGCGGCGTTGGTCAATCCGAGGCTGGCCTTGATGTCCGGGATCCGGCTTGCCCAGGATGAAAAGCAAAGCCCCTGACTAAAGAAGAAAACCGATACGGCGATCCTGATCTGCCGGTTGCTATATGCAAACACGCTATCGTCCTGGCCACCAATCAACCTGGCCGGTGATACCAGAATTGGAGCAATAAGTTTTTGGGAAACCCTGAATAAACTGTTTATACTTGTTTTCATAAGTTGCTTCTGATAAATATGGCAGCAACTTGCCCGAGCAGGGGGCAAAGATAGAGTTTTTGCGGCTGGAGCCGATGGCTGAATGGCTGATGACTGTTGCCGGTCTCTGCCGATCGATACGGCATTATAAAGCGAAGCTATCCGGTAACCGCTAATCTGTACCTGATTTTTTTATGATTATGCCCACCTGTTATAATGGCTTTTCTTATTTCAATATGAGAGGAAACATTTCATTGTTCACCGGATCTAAGTCCGGGGCCGGACGTTGATCCGGCGCCCGGGATGACAGCGGGACTTTCCTTTTTCTACCAGCCGCTGATCAATGAGATTCTCCTTCATGTCTTGAAAGTAGAAAGTTGTCAGGTAAATTTCGTCCGACAGTCATTGGCCAACATTATTTCGCCCTGACGTACTGATCCGGCCACGCGATCTCCGCTTTCAGCTCCTTTGCTGCGTGTAACGGAAAGTACGGATCTCTCAGTAATTCGCGGGCCATGATGATCAGATCGGCATGGCCCTGTTGTAATATCTCTTCGGCTTGTTGGGCCTCGGTGATCAGGCCGACGGCCCCGGTAGGAATGTCTGCTTCTTTCTTCAGGAGATCGGCGAATTGAACCTGGTAGCCCGGTCCGACCGGGATTCTGACACGAGGCAAAAGGCCGCCAGAGGAACAATCGATCAGATCGACGCCTTTGGCTTTTAAAATAGCTGCAAGCTGTACGCTTTGCGAGGGATCCCAGCCGCCTTCAGGCGCCCAGTCGGTTGCGGAAAGACGGACGAGTAAAGGCAGATCTGCAGGCCATACGGTCTGAACAGCTTCAATTATTTCAATCAGTAAGCGGATGCGGTTGTCAAAACTGCCACCATAATCATCCGTCCGTTGATTGCTGAGCGGGGAGAGGAACTGATGTACCAGATAACCATGTGCGGCATGGATCTCTATCAGCTTATATCCTGCTTCAAGCGCACGGGCTGCGGCGTCTTTGAAGTGGATGATAACCTGTTTGATCTCTCTGGCTGTTAATTCCAACGGCGCTCTGTCGCTTTCGCGAAATGGGATCGCAGATGGTGCAACAGGTAGCCAGCTTCGCTCGCCTTCTTTTATCTGGTCATTGCCGACCCAGGGTTTCTCTGTACTTGCCTTCCTTCCGGCGTGCGCCAGTTGAATGCCGGCAACAGCGCCGTGTTCATGTATAAAAGAAGTAATGCGCTTCAATTGAGCAATATGCTCATCTTTCCAGATCCCCATATCTTCATAGCTGATCCGGCCCTCAGGAGAAACCGCCGTTGCTTCCTGGATGATCAGCGCTGCACCACCAACGGCCCGGCTGCCCAGATGTACAAGATGCCAGTCATTGGCAAATCCATCATGAGAACTGTACTGACACATGGGGGAGACAACAATACGATTACGGAACGTAACGCTTTTCAATGTAAACGGAGAGAATAATAGAGACATGAAATGTTATTATTTTGGAGGAATGATATTTAACCACCAAACTAACAAAACTTCTACATAAAGGTTGCCATTGTTATGTGTTGAGACGGTTGAGAGGTTTTGGAGGGTTGAGAAGTTTCATGGGTTTGAGAGGTTGGGCAGGCTGTGTTTGCCCGGTTAGTTTAATAATGAAGCTGTTTCTGCTCATTGATAAGCTGCTGCAATGCGATCAGTTTTTTACGTACAAGATCTTTAGTTGTCTGATCGGTCAGGTTTCCTGATCCGTCAAACTTGTCTTTTGCCTGTGCTACGGTTATTTCAGGTTTATATACGAGCTTCATGTTCAGAAACTCAAATACCGGGTGAAAAGCCACCTGCATTCTGACGGTGCCCCACATATACGGTGTAACGCCCATCAGCGCTACCGGCATTTTCAGGAGTGGGGAATCTTTGCCACGGGAAACCCAATCGATCGCATTTTTCAACCCTCCGGGGATCGAATAATTGTATTCGGGAGAAACAATGACCAGTCCGTTCACGCGCGCAAGTTCTTCTCTTAACTTAACAACCGCATCCGGCCGTTGAGGCGCAGCGGGAATATCAAGGTCTTCGTTATACAACGGCACTTTGTCAAACTGAATTATTTCCAGTTTCATTCCTTCAGGGAGCAATTCATGAAGACTGTTTAACAGCATAGTATTATAGGAACCTTTTCTGAGACTGCCTGATATACCGGCGACCTTTATTTCCATACTTATTTTTTTGCTTTTGAAACAAAGAAAAGGATCAATACTACCACAAGGCCTACCAGGAAAAATGCCCACCACATCCCTGCTTTAAATATCGTTTCCACCGCACCGCAGCTGCTTAGCAGGACGAGGTTGGTGAATAAAAAGAATAGTATAAGATTGGCCTTCATGAGTGTGGGTTTAGATTTTACGATCTATAAATTCAACCACTATGCCAGGCTAAGATGAAAGGGGAGGGAAATAGAAGAGAGTGGTCAGTATATAGGCGGGAAAGGTTTTATTTAACGTGCTTTTTGTTTTTTATGATAACGCTATGCCAATGGGCGAAGAAAATGATGGGAAATAAATTGTACAGTGGATGAAATTTATTCCATATGCTGACCACTCTTTTCGCTTTTCTTCTTAGTCACGGAATTCCTGGCTGATCATGAGGCCATAGAACCCTCCATCCAGAATGCCGATGCCGAGACGGCCGAATGCCGGATTCATGATATTGGCGCGATGGCCTGGAGAGTTCATCAGGTTGGTATGAGCGATTTCGAGTGTTTGTGCAAGAGCAAGATTTTCACCGGCTGCGTTAAATTTTATTTTTGCATCCCGCATACGGTCAAAGGGGTTTTTTCCGTCGGGGTTTACGTGTGCAAAGTAGCCGCGTGAAAACATATCCTTTGATTGAGCCCTCGCGACTCTTGTCATTTCAGGATCAGCTTTCAATGGAGCAATACCTTCTTTTGCTCTTTCTTCATTGACCAGTTCCAGCATTTTTTCTTCGAGGAATGGGCGCACTTTGGGATTGTCATAAGTAAAATGAAGATTGATCTGTTCGTTGGATGAAGGGTGAACTGTCAGGCTGTTCATTGTATGACGAACGGCTTCATCAAAAACCGGTGCGAGCTTTTTATTGGCCCACTCAGATTGCATGGCGAGCTGGCTGGCGAGTTTACTGTCGCGCGTTTCCTGTGTTACGCTGTCTTTTAAGGGCAATGATAAAAGAAGCGCAGATAAGATAACAGTACCGATCCAACCAGTGACGGCGCCCGGGATCAGTCCGAACAAACGGTTGGCACCGGAGCGCTGCATGCCATCGGGTATTGTGCGGATGATTCTCCCGCTGATCAATCCAAGTATCAATCTGCCGAGCACAAGTACGGTGAGAAATGAAACGGGAAGAAGCCAGGGGCCAAGGTTAGGAAACCATCCTCCAAAAAGTTTTGCTGCATGCGGGTAAAAAAGGTAGCCGATCACAAAACTGCCGGCCCATCCGATCAGGTCAAAAGAACCAACGATGAAACCCCGGTACCATCCTGCCCAGAGGGCAAGTAAGAATACGATCACGAGGCAAATATCTACCCAATTCATGCAATGATTTTGCTGCAACTTAGAACAAATAGTATGCCTTCAGGAAAGAGTGGGTTTGAAACGGGAAAGGTTTAACAGTTTAGGGGTTTCTGGAAGGTCTGATAGGTTTAAGAGGTTGCTGCCGCAGATTGCGAGGCGTAACATCCGTGGCAGCAACTCCTGTTTGAAAACCTATGAAACCTCTGAACCCCTTTACGCCAGGTCAGTTTGAACTTGCTCTGAGTTCGGTCAGTTCTGTTTCAGTCAGACTGATGTTCGCCGATTTTGCAAGATCTTCCCATTGAGTAACGGATGTTGCGCTTGCGATGGCTGCTGCAATTGCAGGCTGCGCAATGAGCCATGCAATCGAAATCTGTGCGGGTGTTGCATGGTGGGCAGCACTTACTTTGTCAAGCGCCGCGAGGATGCGCGAACCTTTTTCTGTGAGATATTTTTGAATGCCGCCACCGCGCTGGCTTTTTGTGAGATCTTTGTCAGAACGGTATTTGCCTGTCAGGAACCCGCTTGCAAGTGAATAGTAAGGGATCACGCTGATATTATTCTTTACGCAAAAATCCTGGTATTGCGTTTCGAAGATCTCTCTGTCGTACAGATTGTAAAGCGGCTGCAGTGTTTTATATGCTGCATAGCCTTTGTCTTTACTGATCTTCAAAGATTCTTCGATCCTTTCTTTGGACACATTTGATGCACCAATATAACGGACCTTTCCTTCCCTGACCAGCTTGTCATAAGTGGCGAGTGTTTCTTCCGGGGCAGTGTTAGCGTCGTCATAATGCGATTGATAGAGATCTATATAATCTGTCTGTAATCGCTTCAGCGAGTCTTCTACAGAAGCAATGATATGTTTTGGAGAAAGATCAAGGCCGTTTCCCATATCTGACCCTACTTTCGTAGCAATGATCAGCTGATCCCGGTTCCCTTTTTGGTTTAACCATTTTCCAATGATGGTCTCTGATTCACCACCCTTATTGCCGGGTGCCCAGCGCGAGTACGAATCTGCTGTATCGATCGCATTGAAGCCGGATGCTACAAATGCATCAAGCACTTCAAAAGATTGCTTTTCGTCAATGGTCCATCCAAAAACATTTCCACCGAAAATAACGGGAGCCGTAGAAAGCGAAGTGTCGCTTATTTGTCTTTTTTGCATAGTTGGAGAGTTTTTATAAGTAACGCCGTATGTGCGGTCTTGTTCACAACAGGGCAATAATAATATAATACCAGGCAGCAGTAGTAATGAATGAAAGAACTATGCCAATACCAATGACAAGGTTACAGGTTTTTGATTGCAGATTATATTGTTCTGCAATAATACCCGATGTCAGCAATGTAGGCATAGCGGCTTCAAACACGCTGATATGCGCCGGATCGCCTTTGATGCCAAGCAGCAATGCAAGACATAATACAAGCAATGGCGCCAATGCAAGTTTAAATAATAACGCAAAGCTGATATGCTTCCATTCATCTTTCCATCCCTTGAACTGCAATTGCAGGCCGATCGAAAATAAGGCAAGCGGCCCTACGGTTCCAGCCATTTTTACAAACAATGGATCGAGCGGCTCCAGTGAAATAAAGTCAGGGAGAATCAATGCAACAAGACAACCCAGAAACGGTGGAAAGCTGAAAAGCTTTTTCGCCAGAACAGTCAGCTTAAGAGTGTGCCCGTCCGACGAATTCATTGCAACCAGGATCCCAGCTGTTGCCAGCAGAAAAAATGTAACCTGATCAGAAATAATGGCAATGCCAATATATTGCTCACCAAACCATGCAGCGATCAATGGAAACCCGACAAACGAAGTATTGGATAAACCACTGACAAGTTTAAGGCCGCCTTCAGTGGGCTTTGGCAGGTTATTAACGGAAGCATAAACACGGATATAAAGCCATGATGCAAGCCAGATCAACACTGGCCCCGCAACAGGCAGCAATAATTCTTTACTCCACCTGATATGCGGAATGTAATGCAGCGACACTGCGGGTAATGCCAGATAAATGATCCATGCATTGATCCCTTTATGTGCATCGGCAGGCAATAGCCTGCTTTGACGGAATAACATGCCGGCGAGGATACAGATTGCTATCAGGATGAAGTTCGTCAATGTAAGCTTGCATTTTTAGGTTACAGAAGTTCCGGCGGTTATGATAGCGAACGACAATTGAAAATAATATTTCAAAGTTGAAACATGTCAGGTAATATCCTGCCGGAAGCTACCGGTCTTTTGAACTTCCGGAACCGTTGAAAGCTCTGAAATCTTTTCTTTTCGCCCCATCTTCTGTGCAATAATACTTGCCGCGATCAATTGTAACGCATGATAAAGCATTAACGGAAGTATGATCAGCCCTCCGAGTGTGCTGTTTGGGAATAGTACTTTAGACATTACTGTACCATGTACCAATGATTTTTTCGAGCCGCAGAATACAACGGTGACACGGTCTTCATGAGAGAACCTGAGTGCTCTGCTGACGAGGTTCATTAATCCAAATACCGATAGAAACAGCAATATCATACCTGCGGCGAGGAGAAAGATCGTGGTCAACCCAAGTCCATCAAACAGATGTTCTGCAAATGATTTGCAGAAGGAAGTGTAAATGATCAGCAGGATCACCGCCTGATCAAACATCTTCAGCGTTTTCTTATGTTTTTCCGCAAAAGCACCGAGATAACGGTGAAGCAGGAGGCCAATGATCACGGGCAAGAGGACCTGCAGACAGAGCTTGAGTACAATGTGTGAAGTGTTGAATCCACCACCCGTATCAGCAGCAATGAAAAGACCTGTCCATAGTGGTGTGATAAAGATTCCCAGCAGGCTCGACAGGCTTGCATTGAAGATTGCGCCCGGCATATTCCCCTTTGCTATAGAAACCATTACAACAGATGATGAGACGGTGGATGGCAACGCCGCCAGGAAGAAAATGCCCAGCCACAACGGAAAGATCTCCTGGTGAAATAATGGTTTGATCAGAATGATCAATAAAGGAAATAATACAAACGTGGTGAGTTGTATTACCACATGCATTTTCCAGTTGGCCAGGCCGGCTTTCATTTTTTCAGGGCTTAATCTTAATCCATAAAAAAGAAAGATGACAGATACACCATAGTTGGCGATCTCTTCCAGCGAAATGGGTTCGGTTGCAACGCCGGGTTTTGGGAAAAGCCAGGCCAGTAATACCATTGCGATGATCGCCAGAAGAAAGCCATCGATACCTAAACGTGATAATGTTTTTTTCAAATGATAGTTAGTTTTTCAGAAAAGATATAAGTGGTGTGATAAATTGTTCGAATGCTTCTATGTGCGGCAGGTGACCGATGTTGTCGATCTCAGTCAGCTTGCTGTTTCGGATCTTTTTCGCCGTTTCTTTTCCAAGCAACGGGTAATTTCCGAGTTTATCCTGCACACCGGCAGGTGCCTTGTTTTTTCCCAGCGCGGTTCTGTCCCACTGCCCGATGATCAGCAGTACCGGCATTTGAAATGCAGTGGCCTGGGAACTGCAAAAATAACCGATTAAGCGGAGCATTTATTTCTTCCTGCCATTAGAAAGATCTTTGAGTACGATATTCCTAAAGTCAACAGGCTGGCCCTCGCTTTGAAGGGCAATAAAGCCCTCTTTGAGCGGTTTTCCATCCAGTTTTTGAGCAGGATCAAAGCGATTGACAACTTCTCCGCCGATCTGCGGATGCGAATACTTCATCACGGTATCGCCATTAATGATATGCGTGATGAGCGAGTCGCCGAGTACGATGAGTTCAGCGTTTACCCATTGCTCTCCGGTGTACGTTTTGGATGATGAATTGATGCAATGCCGCGTATCCAGCTTCCCTTCATATTCAATATGCGTACCCGGCGAACACATATTTCCGGTTGGTCTTGGTTTGCCATCATCAAGCCCTCCGAGCAGTTGCATTTCAATGGAGATTGGCCAGTCCTGTTCTTTAGGCATGGTGCGTGGATCCTGGGAATGATACATCACACCGCTGTTGAGGATCGTATAAGATGGCGCATCGGTCCGCCACTTATCGACAAAACGGTATTGAAACTTAAGGTGATAATAAGAGAATGGCTTTTTATAATAAAGATGACCAAACTGCTCATCGAAATGATCATACTGATCATAGCGGACTTTCAATATGCCATCTTCAACACGGAAGGTATTGCCAAAGTTTTCACCAACTTCGTGGTGCTGGATCTTTACAAACCAGTCTTTGATGTCTTTCCCATTAAAAAGGCTGACCCAGCCTTTGTCACTGTCCGGGATCGTTTTTTTATTTTGAAATGCACAGGCGAAAATGATCGTCCCGGCAAAGAGAGATGCTGCGAGAAGTTTTCTTGTTGACATAAGCAAGAGTTGTTATCCAAATTTATTCCAAACGGACAAGATTTTACGCTGAATTATGTTCATGGGGAATGTATTTTTTTCAGAATGGCTATCTTAGGAAAAACTTATCGTATGCACCAGAAGTTTATAATTGTTCTGTTGAGCCAGTTGTTTTCGTTGTTGTTATTCTCTCAGAATGAGAAAAGCCTGCCAAAAGGTAAGTTGTTTATCATTGGCGGAGGCGGACGCCCGCCTGCATTGATGAAAGCGATGATTGATGCGGCGAAACTTTCTCCCACCGACTATATCGCTGTTTTGCCGATGGCCAGTGCAGAGAAGGATACGTCCGTTTTTTATTTCAACTTATCGGTGAAGCCTGTTTGTAATAACCCGGTGGTGAGCCTTGATTTTACAAAAGAAACAGTCAATGACCGGTCCCGGCTGGATTCCCTGGAGAATGCAAAGCTGATCTTTATCACAGGCGGTCAGCAGACACGTTTTATGAATATCGTGCGGCACACGCCGGTTTATGATGCCATTCATAAAGCGTATCGCAACGGTGCGCTGATCGCGGGGACCAGTGCCGGCGCTGCTGTGATGAGCGAACGGATGATCACCGGTTCGCAATTACTGCCGGAGGTGAAGGGCAGGGAAGGGTTTACGATGATCAAAGCCGGCAATGTTGAATTTGAAGAGGGATTAGGGCTGGTTAAAACGGCGGTCATCGATCAGCATTTTATTGTGCGGAGCAGGTATAACAGATTGCTGACAACACTACAGGCTTACCCGGATCTTGTTTGCGCAGGAATTGACGAGCAGACGGCGATATTGGTGAGTGGAAATACTGCAACGGTTGCAGGCGAAGGGCAGGTGGTTGTAATAAAAAACCCGCGTGATATCAGGGTGAGTAAAGATGGAGCGATAGGAATGAAAGGACTGGAATTTTCATTGTACCTGAAAGGAGATTCTTTTTTATTGAAGAAGTAAAGGTTTCGGGTTTCACCGAAACCTTTACTTCTTCAATAACCTGTCAAATCTCTTAAACCTCACCTCACGCTTCCATATAACTTTCAGTTGGCTCGCAGGTACAGATCAGATGTCTGTCGCCATATGTATTATTTACACGGGCAACAGAAGGCCAGAATTTGTTCAGCGTTACATAATACAGCGGGAATGCTGCTGCTTCACGTGTATATGCATGCTCCCATTGCGTAGCGCAAATTATGGCTTGTGTATGCGGTGCATGTTTCAACGGGTTATCTTTTTTATCAGCTTTGCCTTCTTCGATGGCTTTGATCTCATCGCGGATTGAAAGCAGCGCGTTACAGAAACGGTCCAGCTCAGCCTTGTCTTCGCTTTCTGTTGGTTCGATCATGATCGTGCCGGGAACAGGGAAGCTCATGGTAGGTGCATGGAAGCCATAATCCATTAAACGTTTTGCAACATCTTCCGCTTCGATCTCTGCGGATTTTTTGAACGGGCGAAGATCCACGATGAATTCGTGTGCGCACTGACCGTTATGGTTTGTGTAAAGAATGTCATACTGACCAGCAAGTCTTGCCCGCATATAGTTTGCGTTCAGGATCGCAAATTCAGTGGATGCTTTTACTCCCTCATTGCCCAGCATACGGATATAACCGTAAGAGATGAGCAGGATAGAAGCCGAACCATAAGGAGCTGCGGATACCGCGTGCTCTTTTGTGCCGGCAGACACTTCCACATGACCAGGGAGGAAAGGTGCCAGGTGATTCTTTACACAGATAGGGCCCATGCCGGGACCACCTCCGCCATGAGGGATCGCGAATGTTTTGTGCAGGTTCAGGTGGCAAACATCAGCGCCGATCAGACCGGGAGCGGTCAAACCAACCTGTGCATTCATATTCGCTCCATCCATATACACCTGTCCGCCATGCTGGTGGATGATGTCAGTAATCTCTTTCACCGTTTCCTCATATACCCCATACGTGCTTGGATAAGTGATCATGATGCCTGAAAGATTAGGCGCGTGCTGTTCAGCTTTTGCTTTAAGGTCTTCGATATCGATATAGCCATTCTCCAGCGCTTTCACCACTACCACTTTCATTCCGCACATTACAGCAGAAGCAGGATTGGTACCGTGAGCAGAGATCGGGATCAGCATTACATTACGATGGTGATCTCCGTTTGATTCATGATATGCTTTAATGGTAAGCAGGCCTGCGTATTCACCTTGTGCGCCACTGTTCGGTTGCAGACTGCAGGCGTCAAATGCAGTGATCTCGCAAAGGTATTTGCTCAGTTCATCAATTACGTATTTGTAACCTTCCGTCTGATCAACCGGTGCAAATGGGTGGATCTTGCTCCAGTGTGCCCAGCTGAGCGGCATCATTTCACTTGCTGCATTCAGTTTCATTGTACAGCTACCCAGGGAGATCATGGATGTGTTCAACGAAAGATCTTTGTTCTCCAGTGATTTGATATAACGCATCATCTGACTTTCACTGCGGTGTGTGTTGAACACAGGATGAGTCAGGTAAGGCGATGTACGGACGAGTGCGGAGGGGATATGATCCAGGTCGGCATCATGATGAATGTCGAATGTGACAGGATCTGTATCGTTTTCAAAACAATTGATAAGGTCAAACAGATCGCTGAGAGACGTTGTTTCGTCAACTGAGATGCCAACGTGTTTGCTGCCGATCCTGCGGAGATTGATCTGTTGTCTTTCGGCCTTTGCATGAATAGCAGCGGCATCTTCCACTTTAATAGTGATGGTGTCGAAGAAATTGGATGAAGCAAGTTCAAAGCCCATTTCTTCGATCGTTTCGGCAACTGTTTGGGTGAGCAGGGCAATGCGTTTTGCAATATTCTTCAGGCCGTCAGCACCGTGGTACACGGCATACATTGCAGCCATGTTGGCGAGCAATGCCTGAGCAGTGCAGATATTTGAAGTTGCTTTTTCTCTTTTGATATGCTGTTCTCTTGTCTGCAGGGCCATGCGCAGTGCGCGGTTGCCTTGAGCATCCACGCTTATGCCGATGATACGGCCGGGGATGCTTCTTTTAAAATCATCTTTTGCAGCAAAGAATGCGGCATGTGGGCCACCGAATCCGAGAGGGACGCCAAAGCGTTGGGCAGAGCCAACGGCAACATCAGCGCCAAGTTCGCCCGGAGGTGTCAGCAGTGTGAGTGCAAGAAGATCTGTTGCCATTGCAACCAATGCTCCGGCAGCGTGTACATTGCCGATGAACTGCCTGTAATCTTCAATGGAACCCTTGTCATTCGGGTATTGAACGATTGCGCCGAAGTATGAAGAATCGATGTTTGCTGTTTTATAATCACCTTCCACAATCTCGATACCAACAGGAACAGCTCTTGTAATGAGTACGTCTTTTGTCTGGGGAAAGATCGCGGTGTCAACAAAGAATTTCGGTCTCTCGATATGGTCTTGTTTGTTGAGTGTATTGAAGAACATGGTCATTGCTTCAGCTGCCGCGGTTGCTTCATCAAGCAGAGACGCGTTAGCGATCGGCAACGCGGTAAGATCGCTGACCATGGTCTGGAAGTTCAGCAGGCTTTCAAGACGGCCCTGGGAGATCTCAGCCTGGTATGGAGTGTATTGGGTATACCAACCCGGATTTTCAAAAACATTCCGGAGGATGACCGATGGGGTAATTGTATCATAGTAACCCTGACCAATATAGTTTTTGAATACTTTGTTTTTCAGCGATACTTCTTTGATATGCTGAAGATATTCGTGTTCGCTCATGGCTGCCGGGATGTTCAGCGGGTGATTCATCCGGATAGCTGGCGGAACTGTCTGGCCGATCAGTTCGGAAAGGCTGGCTGCGCCGATGGTCTTCAGCATAGCTTTCACATCCGTTTCACGGGGACCGATATGACGGGGAATAAACTCATTGGATTGTTGTGCGAACAGATTCATATGATTGTAAATGTGGGATTTGTCGATGTTTTCAGCATGCAGTTTGACTGGCTGTCGTACTTAAAAACGGGGCAAAGTTACGTGACGATATCCAGAAAACGAGGGCTGAGGTGAGGCGGTGGATAAGCGAGGTATAACTTATTGGGAGTGAGTGGGAGGGAACGTTGTTCGTTGTTGCGGGGGTTGGAACCGGCGTTTTTTGTTCTGTCCGGGATATTATTGGGCAGGTCAGCTGCATTTATTGATAGCCGAACGACGCACAACAGTCAACAGACAATGCCAATCCGTACCTTTGCGTTATGGCAACCGATCTGTTACAAAACTGGGAGAAAAAGAGCCGGGAACGACAGAAGCTGTATGGACAGTTTTTGAAGAAGGCGGATAAGAATAAGGTACTGAGGCAGTTGCCGGATCTGCATGAGGAGGCTTTTGAAAAAGTGGATTGCCTTAAATGCGCGAATTGCTGCAAAAATTATTCGCCCAGGTTTAAGACCCCGGACGTAAAACGCCTTTCAAAGTATCTGCGGATGAAGGAGAGCGTTTTTATCGAAACCTATCTTAAGGTGGACGAGGAGGGAGATTTTGTCGCAAAATCGCAGCCCTGTCCATTCCTTGGTGCGGATAATTATTGTTCTATATATGACCAACGGCCATCCGATTGTGAGCGGTTCCCGTATACGGATGAAGATGTGATCCTGAAAAGACCGAATCTGACGTTAAAGAATTCAGGTTTCTGCCCGATCACCTATTATGTGGTGGAAAAATTGATAGAAGCTGAAAAAAGCGGACGTTGAGAAACCGTCGTCTTTTCTTTCCTATCTTTAAAACGCACCGCTCAAAATCAAACTGCCATGAGACTTATTGTGTCCTTTTTGTTGATCTGCGTGATCACCGCCTGTAAAGAGCAAACACAAACAGCAACATCGGGCTCTTCCCTCAAAACATATTTTACTTATGACGATGCCATTGAATCAGGTGGTGTAAAACTGATCCCGATCAAAACCCCGGTGGGAGATTTTAAAGTGTGGACGAAGCGGTTTGGTACGAATCCGCGGATCAAGATCCTGTTGCTTCATGGCGGTCCTTCGTTAACGCACGAATACATGGAATGTTTTGAAACATTTTTCCAGCGAGAGGGATTTGAGTTTTATGAATATGACCAGCTTGGCTCTTATTATAGCGATCAGCCGACGGACAGCAGCTTGTGGACGATTGACCGGTTTGTGGACGAAGTGGAGCAGGTAAGGCAGGCAATTCATGCAGACAGTACAAATTTTTACCTGGTAGGCAATTCATGGGGAGGACTTCTGGCAATGGAATATGCACTTAAATATCAGCGTAACCTGAAAGGAATGGTGGTGGCAAATATGATGGCAAGCGCTCCCGAATATAACCGGTACGCAGAGGAAGTGCTGGCAAAGCAGATGAAACCGGAGATACTGAAAGAGATAAAGGCTATTGAAGCAAAAAAGGATTACGACAATCCCCGGTATTTTGAATTGCTGCTGCCGAATTATTATGCAAAGTACACCTGCCGGCTGAAAGAATGGCCTGATGCGGTGAACCGCTCATTGAAGCATGCTAATTATCCTGTATATACACTTATGCAGGGACCGAGCGAGATGGGTATTGCGGCTGATGCACGTATTGCAAACTGGGATATCAAAAACCGGCTGAAAGAAATTTATATTCCCACTTTAATGGTTGGCGCAAAGTATGACACGATGGACCCGAAGGCAATGGAGGAGCAGAGTAAGATGGTGCAGAAAGGCTCTTACCTGTATTGCCCTGATGGAAGCCATTTGTCGATGTGGGATGATCAGAAAGTGTTTATGGGCGGAGTGGTGAAGTTTGTGAAAGATGTTGATACCGGTAAATAGGGGTTGCTGGATAACTGCAGACTTTTTGTGCAGACAGGTTCATCATGTCTGTAACATACTGCCATCTGGCTGATTGCCTGAACCTCTTCAACCAGTTGAACGACGAACGTTTATCAACCCCTTATTGATAACGGCATAGCTATTCAGCAGTTCCTGATTACACGAATTAAGTTCGCCTCGTTCGGCAAAAGAGGTGTGTTGCCTCAGTACTCAAATTTCCGCAGTGTGGGGGCTTTGAACCAGGTGGTGATCATTACAATCAACGTCATGGAACCACCGAAGACAACTGAGGGGACGACGCCCATTAATTTTGCAGCAAGGCCACTCTCGAATTGTCCGAGTTCATTACTTGAATTTACAAACATCTGACTTACACTGCTCACACGGCCACGCATATGATCAGGCGTAGTGAGCTGCATGACCGTGCCTCTGACTACCACGCTGATACCATCCAGCATCCCCCCGACCATCAGCGCCAGAAAGGACAGGAAAAACCATTTGGATAATGCAAAGGCAATGATGCATAAACCGAAGCCGCCGACTGCAAGCAGGAGTTTCCTGCCCTGTGCTTTTTTCATGGGGGCAATAGTCAGGACCACAACGATCAGGATAGCGCCGATATCACCGGCGGCATTCAGCCATCCGAATCCAAGCGGGCCTATCTTAAGAATATCTTTTGCAAAAACAGGAACCATGGCGCCAACTCCACCAAAGAGCACGCCGAACATATCCAATGACATTGCGCCAAGCAGTGCTTTCGTTTTAAACACAAAACGAAGCCCCTCTTTCATACTTTCCAGCGTTTTCTTTTCTCCACGGACTGTATTTGCTGGTTTGGGTTTTAATCGTGACAATACAATAAGCGCGACTGAAAGAATAATGCAAACCGCAATAAACGTGTTTCTGACGCCAACAAGGCCGATCAGGAATCCACCTGTTGCGTGACCTGTTACAGAGGCTGTGAGCCATGTGCCCTGGCTCCAGGTTGTTGCATTTTGCAATGCATGTCTTGGTACGATGGTGGCAATGATGGCAGAAAAAACCGGTCCCGAGAACGAGCGGATGATCCCTGTACAAAAGATCACAGCATAGACACAGTAAACGATATATGCCGGTCGCATATGCCCGCCAACAAACGAAGTGGACAGAAAAAGAAGCAGGCCGGCGGCGCAGATATAAAAGAATACACTTCTCAGCAGCAATCTTCTTTTTTCGCTGATATCGATCACATGTCCTGAATACAATGCCATCGAAAGGGCGGGGATCACTTCTGAGAGGCCAATCAGGCCGATGGTAAATGGATCTCTTGTTAATTCGTAAACCCACCAGATCAACAGCGCGTTCATCATGCGTAAAGACATGATGAACGCAAATCTGCCCATTAAAAGATTCCGGTATTCCGGTACACGTATCGCCGCAAAAGGGTCGTTGGTGATCTGTTCGTCCATTAGTGATCGCGAAGATAGTAACTGTGACCGGAATGTTTTTGATCATCCTTTGCGGAAGATGGAAGGGGTTCTTTTGGTCCGGGTATACCGGTAAGGAGCAGCCCGGGTATAGAATTGTTGCTCCTGATCAGTGCTGACCAATGTGAGATCGATCTGCTACTTTCGAATCCTTATGCCGGTGGTTATGGCAAAGAGAGGTAATGCTGACCCTCGGTATACTCTTTTTCAAGCGCGTCAATGATCGTTTGCAGATGTTTTTCGTTGCCAAGGAAGTCAGCGTTCGAAACATCTATAAACAGGGTTTTGATGTTGTGCTGTCTGATATATTGAGTGTAAGTTTCCTGGATGTTGAACAGGTAATTGTCAGGGATGGCCTGTTCATATGGACGATTGCGTTTCCTGATGTTTGCCTGTAAACGATTCACAGGGGCATGCAGGTAGACCAACAGATCAGGCTCGACAAGCTGCTGGTGTATGATATCGAAAAGCCGTTGATAAAGGCGGAATTCATCGTCGGGCAACGTAACTTTTGCAAACAGGAGGCATTTGGTGAACAGGTAATCTGAGATGGTAAGCTGCTGAAACATGTCTTTTTGCTGCAGCAATTCTTTTAACTGCTTGAAGCGCTCGGCCATGAAGAACAGTTCAAGTGGAAAAGCAAACTGTTGCGGGTTGGCGTAGAATTTTGGCAAAAAGGGATTGTCTGCAAACTCTTCCAAAATCAATCTTGCGTTATAATGTTTACTTAACAGGTGTGCAAGGGTGGTCTTACCGGCGCCGATATTGCCTTCTATGGTAATGAAGTTATAATTCATGGTAGTCTGGCCGCAAAATAACAGAATTGCCCGGATGGTTGGATTGAAGGAATGAGCATTGTGGATAAGTCAGCTGGCCCGTTCAGCCGTTCATAACGGAGGCTGAGCCAAATACAGTGAGCGCTCATGGGGTAGCAGATATGTGAAAGAAAATATTCGGCTGGACTTAGAAAATAATCAGGAGAGTTGATATGTGCTGAGACGAATGGTCAAAGAAAAGTTCCATTTTCTCAGTGTTTACTGGCTTTCCTGCCTGTATTTTATAATACGGGCTCCGGATTGCAGCAACCAGGTTGGAAATGGCAGCAGTGTTCGGCTTTCATTTCCATTCCTTATCCTGCGATCTGTTCACAGCCCTCCGGCTGTTTTTAAAAAAGCACCACCTTCCAGAGAAAGGGTCGCTCGCATGCACGCCCCTAAGCAAAGGAAGGCAGTGCCCGGTTCCGCCGTAGCAGACCGTAGATCCTGATCGTAGAGCTAAACTACAGTATGGCTGAAGCCAAACCCTGGGAAAAACACAGAATCTTAAAGTGAAAACACAGGAAAGAAAGGCGGAAAAAGCCAGGTGATGAGCAATTAGTTTTTTTACTCTTGGTCTCCTGGGTTTGATTTTTTAGTGTACCATTAAAGTACAATTTCATTGCGGAAACCCTGCGTTTAGTGTACCAGTAGTGTACAAAACCTCCGCCACATCCATACAGCTTCTCCGTATCCTCTTCCTTTTCTCTTGCTCTCCGCTATCTCAATGCCAGGCAGCCTCAATCAGGCGGATGAAATTCTTCTGATCCTCAAAGGTTTATTCAATGTCTTTTACCCGGACCACTTCCAGCGTATCCGGGCATTCCTTCAGCAATTGAGAGATTTTCTTATGTAAAACAGGATGGACATAATTCGCCGCAATTTCTGTCAGAGGGGTGAGCGCAAACCTCCGGTTTGGAAGCTGGGGATGAGGGATCCTGATCAGCGGTTCATTGTGAGTTTCATGATTGAACAGCAGTATGTCGATATCGATCACCCGGGGGCCATAGCGCTCCAGCCTGACCCGGCCGATCTCCTGTTCAATCTCCAGCAGGGTCATCATCAGTTCAGCTGCCTCCATTTTTGTATTCAGCAGCAGCGCCTGGTTCAAAAAACCGGGCTGATCATTTTTTCCCCACGCGGCGGTATCATAGACCGATGAGGAAGCCGCCACCCGGCCGCACCACTTGCCGATCAGTTCTATCGCCTGGCGCAGGTACTTTTCCCGCTCACCAATATTACCGCCCGTCAATAAATATGCTTTGTTCATACCCGGAAACTTTTCAACGCGCCAAATATCTTTATTTTTGAGCAGGTTGAGGAACAACCGGCTCTAATCCTGAACGAATAAAGTTTTTCTTTGGCTCGATTAAACAACTTAGTATGCGCAATTTCTTTAAGATTTTCTTTGCCTGCCTGCTCGCGCTGGTGATCTTCACGGTAGTCGCGTTCTTTTTTTTCCTGGCAGCCGTAGGCGGGCTCACCGATAAAGAGAAGCCGGTGGTAGCAAAGAATTCTGTCCTGGTCATTGATCTCAGTCAGCATTTTGCAGAACAGGCACAGGAAGATCCGTTCGGTTTTCTGAACAGCGACAACCGGGATATTCCCGGCCTGTACGATATGGTGAGGTTGATCCGTGAGGCAAAAAACGACAAGGATATCGCGGGAATTTATATCCTGGCCAACAGCAATGGCAACAGTTACGCAGCAAGTGAAGAGATCAGGAATGCGCTGAAGGATTTTAAATCATCAAAAAAGTTTGTGCTGGCGCATGGTGATATTATTACGCAGGGTGCTTATAGTATTGCCAACATCGCTGATAAAATTTATGTAAGCCCGGCAGGTTTACTCGACTGGGCGGGTTATAGTGTCGAATATCTTTTTCTCAAAGGCACGCTTGATAAGCTGAACATTGAACCGCAGATCTTCTATGCCGGGAAATTTAAAAGCGCAACAGAGCCTTTACGCGCCGATCGCATGACGGATGCCAACAAACTTCAAACAACCATATGGCTGAATGATCTTTACAGCGATCTGCTGTTAAAGACTGCTGCCGTCAGAAATATCGATACGGCCACTTTGCATCAGCTGGCAAACGATGGAAAGATCCAGACAGCAAAAGACGCTGTCGAATATAAACTGGTGGATGGCATCAAGTATGATGATGAGGTAAAAGATGAGATCAAATCAAAGATCGGCCTGGGTAAATATGAGCGGATCAATTTTATCACGTCAAGCACTTATCGCGCAACCGGAGCCATCCGGGATGTAAAAGGCGAAAAGATCGCGCTGATCTATGCAGAAGGAGATATCATCGACGGTCGCGCAGATCAGGGAAGAATAGGCAGTGAGAACTACCGCACGCTGATCCGCAAGGCAAGATTGGATAAATCGATCAGAGCTATCGTATTCCGTGTAAACTCCGGCGGTGGCAGTTCGCTTGCAAGTGAAAATATCTGGCGTGAATTATCGCTCGCCAAACAGGAAAAGCCTGTTGTAGTAAGTTTTGGCGACGTTGCCGCCTCGGGAGGCTATTATATTTCCTGCGGAGCAGACAGCATCTTTGCGTTGCCAACGACCATTACCGGATCCATTGGGGTGTTCGGGATTGTACCAAATCTGGAAGGCTTCTTCAAAGAAAAGGCGGGGATTACCTTCGATGGTGTGAAGACCGGCCAGTATGCAGATGCCGGCGCGTTCTATCGCCCGTTAAATGATAATGAAAAAAGAATGATGCAGGCAAGCGTCGATCTGATCTATACTCAATTCAAACAACGCGTGGCGGAAGGACGTAAAAGAGATACAGCGTATATCGACAGTATTGCACAGGGCCGCGTGTGGACGGGCAAGAGGGCCATCGAGATCGGACTGATCGATCGCTTCGGCGGCCTCGATGACGCTATCCAATGCGCTGCCCGCATGGCCAAACTCACCAGCTATCGCGTAAGCGAATTTCCCGAACCACAAAACCTGATGGACCAGATCCTCGGCAGCAACCACGATCCGATGAACTACGCCGGCAAGATCAGGGAAGAGATCGGAGACGACAACTACACCATTTACCAGGAACTGAGAAGAGTGAAGGAAATGAGCGGCGGGGTGCAGGCGAGAATGCCATTTAGGTTCGTTGTCCGTTGATGAAAGAGAAGATGGCCGATCGATGACCGGGCCTCGTAGTTCGATATATTACTATAGTAAGGAAGCCTTCTGTTTTAGAAGGCTTCTGTGTTGTCAGGTTTTATCAGGTTGCGAAGCCCCGGTCGTCGGCCATCTTCTCTCGTTTTTTAGTACGTTTGCACCCAATCTTCCTCCATGCCCAAAAAATACAGTCAGGCTAAGGCGCTCTGGGCGATCACCAGGGCAAGTTTTAAAGCGATCTTTTCGCAACCGACATCGGTTGTGTTCAGTTTGTTGTTCCCGATCATCTTTATTTTGATCTTCGGCGCTTTTGGTAACGGTGGCGGTCCAAGTTACAGGATCGCGTTTGAGCCGGGTTCGGATACCACGAATAGTTTTTTTGCTTCACTGAAGATGAATCCGCAGTTGACATTTGCCCGCTACAGCGATACTGCCGCGTTGAACAGTGATCTGGAAAAAGGAGACCTGACTGCCGTACTGGCGATTCTTCCCCTAAAATCTGATTCGTCTTCCACACCGCATTTTAACGTGAGCGTCCGTTCAACTTCTGCCAGTGGGAATACATTTGGCGGATTTATGCAGGCACTGGATTATAATAAGATAAAGTTTGAAAAATATGTTTCATCCGATAAAGAAGAATACGTCCGGATTGAACAGCCGGTTATTTCCGAAGGGAAAAAATACCGTCAGATAGATTTTGTGTTGCCCGGCCAATTAGGTTTCTCTATCCTGTTTGCCACTTTGTTTGGTATTTCATTTACTTTTTTCACGCTGCGCGAACAACTTGTATTGAAGCGTTTCTATGCTTCACCTGTAAGCCGCCTGAACATATTGATCGGCATCGGCATCAGCCGTTTATTTTTCCAGTTAATGAACGTAGTTGTGCTGATCGGGTTTGGTCATTTCTTTTTGAACTTCACTCTTCAACACGGAGCAGTGACATTTATTGAAATGGTGCTGATGTCCGTTTACATGCTTTTCCTTCTGATGGGCGTCGGCCTTATTTTCAGTAGCATTGCAAAGACAGATACTTCCATACCGCTGCTCATCAATCTTTTTGGTTTTCCGCAAATGCTTTTGTCCGGTACATTTTTTCCAATCAGCGTCTTTCCTCAATGGTTACAGTCGATCTGCAATTTCTTACCGCTCACGCAATTCAACAATGCTGTCCGCAAGATCTCTTTTGAAGGACTGCATTTATGGGATTGCTGGAAAGAGATCGGAGTGCTGGGAATTTGGATCGTGGTGATTTATATAATTGTAGTAAAAGTTATCCGCTGGGAATAACACAGGCTCCTGTTCAGTCCTGCTCTATTCGCGTTTTCTGTACATTCGCATTCATGAAAGTTATAAAACTCGCCATCTTATCCTTCGTATTTCTTTTCGTGCTTATATTTCTTATCTCTTTGCTCATTCCTTCACACATTGTTGTGTCGCGGGCAACGGATATAGATGCGCCGAGGGATAGTGTGATGGCAATGATTCGTGATGCCGGGAGGTGGAAGGGCTGGTATCCGCGGATCGATTCGGCAAAACCATTATATGTTGAAGGGAAACTGCGCGGGTTACTGCTGGACGACAAAGATCCGAAAGGACCGACCTACCTGCAACTGGAGACAGAATCCGTTGATGAAGTGACAGCGCTTTTTGTAGGCAACAAGATCAAACCTGTGCTGAATACCTGGAAAGTGATCGGACATCCCGATTCGGGCACACTGACCCTGCAATGGTCTATGGACTTTCAGCTGAGGTGGTATCCGTGGGAAAAATTTGCAAGTCTGGTGCTTGAAAAATCAAATGGTCAGCGGATGGAAATAGGTTTGGCTAATATAAAAAAGAGCAGTGAAATTAACCTTTCATCCAATAGTCAATAAACAGCTGGCAGGTTATTTGTAGATTACACAAACAATTTCAAAAACGATATTTATATGAAATCATTATTCCTTTTAGCTATTGCGACAACAATGACGTTGTGTTCTTTTGGTCAGGAAAAAAAGAAGGCTCCCAGCCCGCCTGCTGAGGTAAAAGAAACGATTGCCGGCGGAGCCGTTGTAACAATTGCTTACAGCCAGCCATCCCTCAAAGGCCGTACCATCGGCAAAGACGTGGAGCCAATGGATGGAAAGGTATGGAGAGCAGGTGCCAACAAAACGACCCTGCTGGAATTAAGCAAAAACGTAAAAGTTGACGGAAAGGAAGTTGCTGCCGGTAAATACGGACTTTTTGTAGTATCCAACGGTGGCGAATGGACATTTATCATCAGCAAAGTATGGGACAAATGGGGAACGGAATATTCAGAAGCTGATGACCTTCTGAGAATAGCAGGAAAAATAACAAAACTGTCAACGCCTGCAGAATTGCTGACCTACAAGATTGCAAAAAATGGAACAGTAACACTCAGTTGGGGTGATACAGAGAGCTCCTTCAAGATCAACTGACCGGGAATTTAAAGAACGATTTTGAGCCGCAGGGATTTATCCATGCGGCTTTTTATTTAGGGGCTGCTGAAATAACTATGCTCTTGTCAATAAGGGGTTGATAAGCGTTGGCCGTTTAACAGGTTGAATAGGTTCAGGCGGTCAACCGGATGGCAGTTTGGTAACAGGCATTATGAACGCATCAGTACAAAACGTCTGCAGCAGCTATCGGTGCTCCGGCGTTATATATTAATTAAACTGATCAGGCAAACGCAGCCTGTCTAAGCTTTGAAACTTCTCAACCTATGCAACAACGTTTCACCAGAAACCTGCAGTTATTCAGCAACCCCTGTATACAATGCCCGTTTAAGTAGCCACAGCCTCATTTCATCCCTGATAAACCGCTGTCCATTGCACCTGGCAGTTTTCACGGGATGAACATGCTACCTTTGGGCAAATTTCCCCAAAAACCGGCTATCGGTCATCGAACTGCCGGAGATTTCACTTCGTCAGACAGCACTGAATTGTTATTATGAATGCAACGATCAGGGAGGGATCATTGTCAGGATGGCAACAGAACAAATGGAGCAACAGAAACTGGTCAGAGACTGCCTGAAGGGGAAACCACAGGCGCAGCGGCAACTTTACGACATGTTTGCCGAACCGATGCTGGGCGTCTGTTATCGTTATACCCGCTCCATGCGGGATGCAGAAGATGTTCTTCAGGAGGGCTTTATCAAAGTTTTCCATCATCTGGATCAATACAAGCAGGAAGGCGAGCTGGGAGCCTGGGTCCGCAGGATCATGGTGAATACCGCGCTCAATTTTTTGAAACGCCATCGCAAATACCAGGAGGAAATGTATTTCACGGAGGAATACCTTCATCCGGTCAGCCAGGAAGACCCCATTGTACGCGTACAGGCCAAAGAACTGGCCGACCTGATCAGGCAATTGCCGCAGGGATATCAGGTCATTTTCAACCTGCATGCAGTTGAAGGATTCTCACACGTGGAAATAGGAGAGATGCTGGGCATCAGTGATGGTACTTCCCGCTCGCAATACGCCAGGGCCAGGAACCTCCTGATCACCTGGTTGAAAAAACAATCGTTGGATCAGAAAAAGTCAAGTTATGCCGGAAAGTGAATTCGATAAACAGGTACAGCAGGAGCTGCAGGGGCTGCGTTTACGCCCTTCCACTGCTGTGTGGGAAAACGTCGAGAAGGAGCTTCGACGTAAAAAAAGACGGCGCGTGGTGATCGTCTTTTGGCTGGTGGCTGCTATCGGCCTGCTGGGCTATTCCGGTTACCGGCTTACGCAGACGGCTGAACCTGCATTTGCCACCACTGCTGCCCAACAGACCGGTCAGCGGCCGGCTGCTGACACGACTTCAACCACGACTTCAACAACTACATCAACTTCAACAGATAGACAATCAGATCAACCTGAAATAAATAACGAAACATCTCTCAATACGAATGGTTCTGTCACCGCCACGGATAAGCAACCTGACGAAACATTGTCAACCAGGCCGGTTGCCGATAATACAAAGATCATTCGTGAGAAAAATAATAAACATACCATCAGGCCGGACAATACAGCTTCGGCAGGCAAATCATCTGTTAAGCAAAAGACCGACGGCAGTCTTACAAAACGACTTGCCCGTAATGGAAATTCAACTGATCCCGGGATTCCTATCGTAAAAGGACGCAAAAAGCAGAGGAAGGGGGACCCGAAGAATACTCCGGTAATTAACGAAAACAATATTGATAAGAGCAAGCCTGTTAAAGATCCGGCGGCAATCGTTGCCGATAACGGCAATCTTGCAGCAGTTGCTCCTCCTGCTACAACCAGCGATAACGCTGACGATAATGCTGATCTGAAAAAAGACAGCACCGTCGCCCTGGTGGAAAAGAAAGATACTGTTGCCGAAGTAAAAGCACCTGTAGTGAAGAAGCAGGGCACGTCTTCGAGGGTCAGGTGGTCGCTTGACCTGGCGGCGGGAGCTACCGGACCTATCAAAAGTCCGTTACTGTTCGGCGGTTTGGGGAGCAGCAGTAGCGGGATGGGGGCGGATTATCTGGCTGCTCCATCCAACCAGGGTGGTATCTGGTCTCCTATACAACCCCCGGGTACATTTGGCCCGGTATATGTGCCGCGTTCGGATATTAAGCCTGGCCCTTCGGCACGCATTGGTGTGCTGGTTGAGTTACCGGTTTCAAAACGAAGCAGTATCAGCACTGGTTTGCAGTATCAATACCAGAGCAACAATATCCGCATAGGATATTACAAAGACACATCACTTGTTTTCAGTAACTATGCTGCGCAGAGCGTATCTGTACGTGCGGTTTACCAGGGAGCTCAGCAAAAAACATTTACCAATCGCTATCATTACCTGCAGGTGCCATTCAATTTCCATTGGCAGATGAATACCAGCAAGAAACTGCCGTTATTGCTGAATACCGGTCTTACTGCGGGATACCTGGTTTCCTCCAATGGTCTTGTATATGATTCATTGCAGGGGGGGATTTATTATCACGACAAGAGTGCATTCAATCGTTTTCAATTATCCCTTTCAACAGGTGTGTCATTCCGCTTTAATAATAAAGGAGCATTCCAATGGAGCATAGGCCCGGAATTTAACATGGGGTTGCGGAGAACAGTGAAAGCTGCGTATGATAAGACGCAGTATCCGATCTTCCTGGGAATTAACGGAAAGATCTACCTGCCTTCACGCAGGAAGTAGGGAAGCAGGGAGAATTTCTTGTGATTGGTTTTGGGGAAGCGGGGATTGAACGGATCTCACTCACTTTTCAAAAATTGTAAATTCCGTTGTATTCCTTTCCACTTTGTCCGGCTCAATGCCGAGTGGCGGAATAACTTCCGGAAAGATTCTTCCGTCATTGATTCCCATTCTGCACTTGAAAGGTTCAGTATTTCCGGAATAGGGGAAAATCCTGGTTCCTGATTGGGCCGGCTGAAGCGGTTCCAGGGACAAACATCCTGGCAGGTGTCGCAACCGAAAGCCCAGTTGTTGAATTTTCCTTTCATCTCGCCGGGGATCAGCATGTCCTTTAGTTCGATCGTGAAATAAGAGATGCATTTGCTGCCGTCGACTACTTTGCCAGGGAGGATCGCATCAGTGGGGCAGGCATCTATGCATCGCGTGCAGGTGCCGCAATGATCTTTTGCAAAAGCATCGTCATAAGCCAATTCAAGATCGGTGATCAGTGTGGCGATGAAAAAGAACGATCCGTGTTTTGGTGTGAGCAGATTTCCATTTTTGCCGATCCATCCCAGGCCGCTGCGCGTGGCCCAGCTTCTTTCCAGTACAGGTGCTGAGTCTACAAACCCTCTTCCATTCACTTCCCCGATCTGTTCGCGGATCAATGCAAGGAACTCATTCATTTTTGCACGGATGATCTCATGGTAGTCATTTCCGAATGCATACCTGGCGATCTTTGGCGCATCCTCTTCCTGCTCTGTTGCAGGATAATAGTTCTGCAGCAAGGTGATCACTGACCTTGCGCCGGGAACCAGCTTTGTTGGATCAACCCTCAGTTCAAAATGGTTCTCCATGTATTTCATAGAGCCATGCATTCCCTGATTCAGCCATTTTTCCAGTCTTTCGGCATCGGCATCCAACCTTACGGCCTTCGCGATCCCGCAATAGTCAAACCCCAGCCGGGCGGCTGTTTGTTTGATAAAAGCTGTATGATTTTCAGTTGTTTTCATGGAAAAATGACCGCATAAAGATACCAGCTAAAATCTGGGATATTTTGTGTAAAATTGTCGGCATTGATTATCAGGGAATAAACGCGCCACCACAAAATCGAACCCGCATGAAAATTCCACTTTTTCTGGCCATGCTATGTTGCATCGCGGCAACGCATCTCCCGGCACAGAACAAGGCATCCATCAAATTCGGCAAGATAGACATTGAAGATTTCAAAACTTCTTATCCGTTTGACCCGGCGGCAGAGGCGGTAGTTGTCGGCAATATAGGATCATCTGATTTCGTCGGAAATTCCAAGGGAGGCTTTTCAATCGAATTCAAACGATACAGCAGGATCCATATCCTGAATAAAAATGCCTACGACGCAGCGCAGATCAGAATCCCCATTTATACAACCGGGGGAAGAGAAGAAGAGATCGTTTCTCTCAAAGCTGTCACCTACAATCTGGAAAACGGAAAGATTGTTGAAACAAAGCTCGATCCAAAGGCAGATGTATTCAAAGAAAAAATTAATCGCAACTGGGTGATCAATAAATTTTCTTTTCCTGCTGTGCGGGAAGGATCAATCGTTGAGTTTGAATACAAGCTAAAGTCGGAGTACTTATTCAGACTGCGTCCATGGGAATTCCAGGGAGAGTACCCTACCCTTTGGAGCGAATATATAGTCGGTATGCCGCAGTTTCTTTATTACGTATCACTGACACAGGGGAGCCAGGAATTTTATATTAAGGAGGCGAAGGATAAGATTGCGCAATTCAGCCTGGAGATCCCGAAGACGGAGATCATGCTCTCCGGTACAAAAGACCGGATGAGTTTTTCGGCCGGGATCACGTTCTTTCGTTGGGTGATGAAGGATGTGCCGGCATTGAAGGAGGAAAGTTATACTTCTACGATCAGCAACCATGTTGCCAGGATCGAATTTCAGCTGGCTGAATACCGCGAACCATATGTTCCAAAAAAGGTGATGAGCACGTGGGTTGAAACTGCCAGTACCCTGCTTGCCGATGAAGACTTTGGACTGCCGCTTCAGCGGGAAAATGCTTTTCTGAATGAGGTTACACTTGTTGCATCAAAAAACGCCTCAGCGCCTATTGATAAAGCCCGGAATATTTACGCATGGATCCGTGATAATATGACCTGCATTGACCGCAATTCATTTTACATGAAAAAAACACTGCAGTCAACGCTGAAATTGAAAACAGGCACCGAAGCGGAGATCAATCTGCTGCTTATTGCCATGCTGAGAAATGCTGGCCTTCAGGCCGATCCTGTGATCCTGAGTACAAGATCTAATGGGTATACTTACTCCTTGTATCCGCTGATCGATCGCTTTAATTATGTTGTTGTGCAACTGGTGATCGATGGCCAAAAATATTATCTGGACGCAAGCAGGCCCCTGCTTGGGTTTAACCGGTTGGGATATGATTGCTACAATGGACATGCCCGTGTGATCGATACCGCCGCGGATGGCGTTGAATTCACTGCCGATTCCCTGACGGAAAAATCGATATCATCTGTTTTAATCTCAAACAGTGAGAAAGGTACATTGGCTGCTTTGGTGCGGTATACACCCGGCTTTTATGACTCTTATGGGATCCGTTCCGAAATAAAAAAAGAAGGATCAAAAACTTATTTTAATGAGCTGAAAAAAAACGGGAGCAGTGAAATACTGATCTCTGAAGAAAATATCGACTCTATTGATAATTATGAAGTGCCTGTGTCTGTCAGCTACCGGCTTGAAATACCGGCAAACGATGAAGATATCTGGTATTTTGATCCGATGTTCAACCGTTCATGGACAGAAAATCCATTCAAGTCAGCAACGAGATCATATCCCGTAGAAATGCTTTTCAAGATTGACCAGACTTACCTGTTGCGTATGGATGTGCCTGCAGGATACACGGTGGATGAATTGCCGAAATCGTTGATCGTAAAGTTAAACGAGGATAATGATGGAGAGTTCGAGTACAGAACTGCAGAGTCCGGGGGCATTATTTCCATTCGCTCAAGGTTAAGGATAAACCGCACTTATTTCTCTCCGGAAGAATACCAGATGCTGCGTGACTTTTTCAACCTGGTTGTGAAGAAGCAGAGTGAGCAGATCGTACTTAAAAAGAAAAAGTAATGAAAAGGGTTTTGTTGTTTTGCTACTTGTCTGCTCTCTGTTCTGTTGCATTGAATGCCGCAGATGGGCGGTATGCGGTATCAGGCATTTCACCTTTATTAAGAATCAACGCTGATGCAGTGATCAGGCTGGAGGAAGTGAAGTTTGAGATAAAGGGGTTGAAAGAGACAATTCAGACCAACCATTATGTTATTACGGTATTGAATGAGAATGGTGATCGTTGGGCGGAGTTTTCAGAGTACTATGACAATCTTCGTTCGATTATTTCTGCAGAAGGGTATCTCTATGATCCGGCGGGACAATTGATCAGGAAAGTGAAGAAGAAAGATATGCAGGATTTCGGGACGAACAGTGGATCATTTGTTGATGATAATCGTGTAAAGTTGCACAGTTTTCATCAGCGGTCGTATCCATACACCGTTGAATACACTGCTGAGATCTCCAACAGGTCTTCATTATTTTTTCCGATGTGGAGTCCAAGACCGGGTGGAGGCATTTCTGTTGAAAGAAGCACGATGGCGGTGGTTTGCCCTGCTGAGTATAAGTTCCGCTACAAGGCGTTTTTGTACAATGACGAACCCGAAGTATCTCTTCAGAGAAATACCCGGACCACTACCTGGTCTGTGAAAAATCAGCCGGCCATTCAGAAAGAACCATTTGCTCCGCTGTGGCATGAAATGGCAACAACAATTTTGCTGGGGCCCGGCGACTTTCAGGTAGGGGAATATAAGGGAAACATGGACTCCTGGGAAAATTTTTCGGGGTTTGTTCAGGCATTAAAGAATGGGCGCGATCAGCTGCCTGCAAATGTCCGGGCGCAAGTTCATCAGATAGCCGATAGCTTGAAAGGTCAGAAAGAAAAAATCAACGCGTTGTATGAATATATGCAGCGGAATACGCACTATGTAAATATTTCATTGGGAATTGGAGGTTGGCAACCCTTTGATGCCAAATATGTGGCCGCAAACCGATATGGAGATTGCAAGGCATTGACGAATTATATGTATAGCCTTTTAAAAGAGGTCGGAATCAATTCCTGCTACACATTGGTGCGTGCAGGTAAAAGCGCTCAATATATCACGGCTGAATTTCCGTCACAGCAATTCAATCATGTTATTCTTTGCGTACCCGTTCAGCAGGATACCATCTGGCTGGAATGCACCAGTCAAAGCCTGCCGGCAGGATATCTCGGAAGTTTTACTTCCAACAGATTGGGATTGGCGGTAGGTGAATCAGGGGGCAGGTTGATCAGTACACCGTTTTATGGGGTAAATGAAAACCGTCAGATGCGTGTGATCAAAGCTTCTTTGCTGGCGGATGGCAATCTCCGGATGAATGCGGCAACCAGTTATCGTGGATTATTGCAGGATGATATTCACGGATTGATCAATAATCTTTCGCCGGAAAAGGTAAAGGAGTATCTGCACGAACAGCTGGATTTTGCAACATATGAGATTGATAACTTTAGCTACAAAGAAGAAAGGGGGGCGATGCCTTTTATAGATGAGAAGCTGGATATCAGTGTAAGTCATTATGCAACTGCAACCGGAAAGAGATTGTTTATTGTCCCGGATATAATGACGCGTTCCGCTCTCAGGCTTTCTGCCGATTCGATGCGCCGCTATCCGATTGAATTAGGCGTTGCTTATTCATCTGTGGATAGTATCGAAATAGATCTGCCCGATGGTTATACGCCCGAATCATTACCTGCTGATGTAAATCTATCCACCCCGGTTGGTATATATAAAAGCTCAACGACAGTAAAAGAAGGGAAGATCCTTCACTATCGGAAAATGGAACATCGCGGCGGCAGATTTCCGGTATCGGATTATCCGCAGGTAGTAAAATTTTATGATGCAATTTATAAAGCGGACAGGAAGATGGTTGTGTTGTTGAAGAACTGAACGGGGATATATTGTTTCTTTGGATCAGGAGGATTCAACTGCTGATCCAAAGAAACAATATATCCCCGTTCAGGTACGATTATAAGTTCACCTCAAACCCCAATGTTGCAATTGCTTCGAGGTAAGTGAAGCTATGCGTTGCGCGATTTCCTTTGCTTGTAGGGGTGTTTGCCAATGCATTCACATAGCGCACATATCCGGTTTTTCCCGTTACTTCAATGAATAATCTTTTGAGCGGATAGAATCGTACACCGCCTTCTGCGCTCATGTTATAACCTGCAATGTGAAATTTATTGTTGAGGCGTTCTCCTTTCCAGGTAAAATCTGTCCGTGGGATATTGATACCTGCGCCTGCTTTCCAGAGATATTTGAGCAGGCTGCGCGTGCGTGCCCGGTTCTGAAGACCATCATAGAGATGTACATAATTTATGTGTAACCAGTTTGCCCCATCTGTATGTTCAAAGTGCAAAAAGGTTTGAGGATTAAGTACGCTGTCTCCGTTTACCTGCTGACCATTGATCACTCCGGTAACCCTGGCGGTCTGACCATCTGTAACGATATATTTCGTATGGTCAAAATTGATCTCGATCGCTTTTGAATGTTTTTCGTTTAAATAAAATCCGATGCGGTAGTTGTATTGCGGAATGGAGATATCCAGCGGCTTTTTGTAGATCGCGTCAAAGTCGCCTGCATCATGCGCACGCACATTATGCAGGGTGAAGTTATCGCCGTTGCTCATTTTGAAATGGATATCGCTGCGGCTATAGGCGTCTACGTTGTAGCCCCATTGAAAGTAAAGACCTTTGATCCATCGATTATTCTTTCGCGTCGTTTGTTCCTGTGCAAGCAGCACCACCGGGCCTGCCAGCAGCAGACAGGCCATTAACAGAATTGATTTTTTCATCCTGCAAAAGTAGGCAAGAACTGGTTACGTGTGGCCGTTTCGTCAAAGTGACAGGTGAGGCATAAGAGGTTTGAGGGGTTTCACAGGTTTCAGAGGTTTGATAGGTTTCAGAGGTTTGGACACGCAGATCCTGCTACCTGCGGGCGAGGGCTGCAAAACCTCTGAAACCTGTGGAACTTCTCCAACCTGCTCTCTACCGACAGTCCCCCGCCAGCTGCCCATCGATCATCTTCTTAAACTCCAGTTGTACGCCGGCTTTTTCATCGTTCAGTAATGTTTTGGTGAAAACGAGGTAGGCATATCCCCTGCAAAAATCGATCATTGGCCAGGTTCCGAAGAGACCGGGACAGGCCAGGGCCGTTGCCTTTCCGTCTTTTTCTTCAATTACCCAGCTTCCCAGCGCATAGTTATATCCTTTTGCAACTTCAGGAGCGAATTTTATTAAAGAAGGGGTGGTCTGGATCTGCAGCAGGGTGTTTACTGATTCTTCGCTTAAGATCTGTTTGCCATTTGCCTTTCCTTTGTTCAGCAGCATTACCAGGAATTTCATGTAATCATCGGGGGTGGAGAGTGCGCCGCCTGCGGGACTTACTGGTCCGCCATCCATGGTGGTAAAGCTTGTCTTGCGCATGCCGATGGGTGTAAAAAGCCTTTGCTTGATCAGTACGTCGAATCTTTTTTTACTGATCACTTCCAGCACACGGCCGGCGATATTCATACCAACAGGGCCATACCAGAAATCTGTACCCGGGTTTGCCCGTATTTTACGAGCGGCATAAGAATTGACCTCCTCTTCCAGCGACTGGAATTTTTTCCGTTGGAACATTTTTTTCAGAAAACCGGCATCGTCTTCCACACCGGTCATATTAGAAAGGCAATTCCGGATAGTGATATAGGCTTTTCCATAGCGGTTGAATTCAGGAACCCATTTACCGATCTTATCGTCGAGGCCGAGTTTGCCTTCCTCTATGAATTGCATTACCAGTGCTGCCGTCAGCCATTTGCTGGCGCTGGCAATCTCAACCGGAGTTGCGTTCTTGGTGTTATAATCACCCAGTTCTTTCTTATAGATCAGCGTATCCTTCCAGACCATCATTACCGCGTTATTACCCAGCAACTTCTGACGGGCTTTAAATGCGTCGCTCAGCGCGGCCGTATCCAGCTGGCCAAAGACGGGCTGTAAGAATAACAGAAAAAGAGCTAAAGACATGACTTTCATGCAGGTCGGATGGGATTTGTATGACATTATTGCTTGTTTTTTTCGTTGGAACGCTAATTGACACTAATCCGCGAATCTAAACTCGTGTAATCGGCGAATCCAAATTCGTGCAATTCGCGAACCCAAATTCATGTATCAATAATTAAACTATGAACTTAGGAAATTTTACCATAAAAGCAGCGGAAGCCTTTCAACAGGCTCAGCAGATTGCGTTCAATTCGCAGAGCCCGAACATAGAAACGGAGCACCTGCTGAAAGCATTGCTTGAACAGGAAGATTCTCCTGTTGAATATCTTCTTAAAAAGAACAACGTTACCGTAAACCTGGTGGATAGCCGCCTGGATGAATTGCTGGGTAAACTCCCCAGGACCTCAGGTGATGCAGCACAGCAGATCAGCCGTGATGCGAATCAGGTGGTGTTGAGGGCCGGGGCCGTACTGAAACAGTTCAATGACGAATTCGTAACGCCTGAACATATCCTCCTTGCTATCGTGCAGGGGAACGATGAAACAGCAAAGCTCCTGAAGAATGCCGGGCTGACAGAGAAAGGATTGATCGCTGCAGTTAAAGAATTGCGCAAAGGCGAGTCAGTTACATCTCAAACACAAACACAGGAATTCAATGCACTGAATAAATATGCAAAGAACCTGAACGAGCTGGCAAGACAGGGCAAGCTTGATCCGGTGATCGGGCGTGACGAAGAGATCAGGCGTACCCTGCATATCCTTTCCCGCCGTACAAAGAATAATCCGATCCTTGTTGGTGAGCCTGGTGTTGGTAAAACGGCGATCGCTGAAGGCATCGCGCATCGTATCGTAAATGGAGATGTGCCCGAGAATCTTAAATCGAAAGTTATTTATGCGCTCGACATGGGACTGTTGATCGCAGGTGCAAAATACAAAGGTGAGTTTGAAGAGCGCCTGAAAGGTGTAGTGAAAGAAGTGAGCGGCAGCGATGGAGAGATCATTCTTTTCATTGATGAGATCCATACATTGGTTGGTGCCGGCGGTGGTGAAGGCGCAATGGATGCCGCAAATATCTTGAAGCCTGCATTGGCCCGCGGTGAGCTGCGTGCTGTTGGTGCAACCACATTGAATGAATACCAGAAATTCTTTGAAAAAGATAAAGCGCTTGAAAGAAGGTTCCAGAAAGTGATCATTGATGAGCCAAGTGTGGATGATGCGATCTCTATCCTCCGCGGGTTGAAAGACCGCTATGAAACGCACCACCACGTGCGTATCAAAGATGAAGCGATCATTGCAGCTGTTGAATTATCCAGCCGCTATATCACCGACCGGTTTCTTCCGGATAAAGCGATCGACCTGATCGATGAAAGCGCAGCGAAACTCAGACTGGAAATGAATTCCATGCCTGAAGAACTGGACAGGCTGGAGCGTCAGATCCGTCAGTTGGAAATCGAGCGTGAAGCTATCAAACGTGAGAATGATACAGATAAGCTGAAATTCCTGAATACCGATATCGCTAATCTTTCCGTAGAGCGTGATACATTCAAGGCAAAATGGAAAGAAGAGAAAGATATCGTTGAAAAAGTGCAGAGTGGCAAAGCGGCGGTCGAACAGCTGAAACTGGAAGCCGAAAAAGCGGAACGTGAAGGTGATTATGGGAAAGTGGCCGAGATTCGTTACGGTAAAATAAAAGAACAGGAAAAGCAGATAGAAGAATATTCCGGACAGCTTTCATCGATCAGCGAGAACTCAAGGATCATGAAAGAGGAAGTGGACGCTGAAGATATTGCGGAAAGTGTGGCGAAGATGACCGGCATCCCCGTTACCAGGATGATGCAGAGCGATAAAGAAAAATTGTTGCACCTGGAAGAGCATTTGCACGAGAGGGTGGTTGGTCAGGATGAGGCGATCACTGCTGTGGCCGATGCGATCCGCCGGAGCCGGGCAGGACTGAATGATCCGGGAAAACCGATCGGGTCGTTTATTTTCCTTGGCACAACCGGTGTTGGTAAAACAGAATTGGCGAAGGCACTTGCGGAATATCTCTTTGATGATGAAAGTATGATGACGAGGATAGATATGAGTGAGTACCAGGAAAAGCATACAGTGAGCAGACTGGTTGGTGCGCCTCCCGGATACGTGGGGTATGATGAGGGCGGTCAGCTGACTGAAGCAGTACGCCGCAAACCTTACAGTGTGATATTGCTGGATGAGATCGAGAAAGCGCACCCGGATGTGTGGAATGTATTGCTGCAGGTATTGGATGATGGCCGCCTGACGGATAACAAAGGTCGCGTGGTGAATTTTAAAAACTCTATTATCATAATGACGAGCAATATCGGTAGTCACCTGATCATGGACGCATATGAGAATGTAAGTGAGAAGAATATTGAAGATGCGACAGAGAAGGCAAAACTGGATGTGATGAATCTGCTTCGTCAGACTGTACGTCCGGAATTCCTGAACAGGGTAGATGAGATCATTATGTTCCAGCCGCTGTTGAAAAAACAGATCATGGGTATTGTGAAGATCCAGCTGGAGAACCTGAAGCATCTTGTATCGCAGAGTGGTGTACAGTTGGAGTTCAGCAACTATGCGTTGGAGTACCTGGCCGATCAGGGCTTTGATCCGCAGTTTGGTGCAAGACCGTTGAAGCGTCTCATCCAGAAAGAGATCGTGAACCAGTTGAGTAAACGGATCCTTGCGGGTGATATTGATAAAACGCATCCCGTACTGGTAGATGTGTTTGATAACACTGTGGTGTTCAGAAATGAAACACCTGAACTGGAAAAGAACGGGAAGAAGTAATACTCCTTCATTGTCTAATGAAGTTTTAATAAAAAGAAAAGCAGGGTGTGAGCCTTGCTTTTCTTTTTATTAAAACCCGGAATTGACCTGTATTCCGATCTTGTTAGATTCTTCCAGCCGAGCAATGATATATTGGGTTTGCCCAATAGCTATGCTGTTATCAATAAGGGGTTGATAAGCGTTCGTCGTTTATCAGGTTGAAGAGATTCCGGCAGTCATGCAGATGGCAGTTTGCTGCAGGCATGGTGAATCGATCAGCACAAAAAGCCTGCGGCAGCTATCGGTTCACCTGCATTATTATTATTAACCTGATCAGACAAACTCAGCCTGTCTACCCTTTGAAACTGCTCAAACGTTTCACCAGAAACCCGCAGTTGCTCAGCAACCTCTGAATATATGTGCTCTCAGATAATTTTATAGTTCTTATATTCTCCGGGGAACCATCCGGTCCATTTCAGCATTGTTCTTTTGAACCAGTCTTTAAAGGAGGCGTATTTTAATTTTGGATCCGGGAGGTATTCCCAATTTTGGTTATTTACTGTTTCCTGCATCGGCGCGGGATGTGTGTCATTGAATAGCCTGACAGGTTCGGTTGCATTTTCATATGTGTACCGGTCCATAAAACTGGCGTGTCCATGTACGGCTTCTTCGTCTTTACTATAAAACCGTACTTTCTCAACTTCCTTTGCTTTCAGGGCTTCAGGTTTATGTACCCAACCGTAGTGGTAAACATAAGCATCGATCAGTTTTACACTAAGTTTTTCGTTTGGTTTTTTCCGGAAACCCTGAGCATCGCGGTAGGAGAAGATGTTTTTATCGTTGCGGACGATCCTGATCTCATGCCTGTACCATTTGCTGTTGACGCCGACATAATCATACGATCCGAAGAAATGGATATAATGCAACAGGAAGCCGTCCACTTTTTTATCATGAAGATGTGTTTGCATGGATTCGCGGATCACGGGAAAATACTTTTCATGTATAGCTTCATCTCCCTGTATATAGATGCACCAGTCGTATTTGCCGGGGATTGCCAGGAATGCCTTATCAGTTTCAGCGGCCAGTACCTGTCCGCCCTCTTTCAGGCTGTCATCCCAAACCGTTTCTATGATGGTGATTTTTGGCCCGAGTGTCCGTAGTTTTTCGAGCGTATCGTCGTCGGAGTTTCCTGCGGCTACGATCACTTCATCACACAACGGCATGATCGATCTGATGGCTTCGAGAAAAGGATAATCCAGTTTAACTCCATTGCGTACAAAAGAGAATCCGCAGATTTTCATAACAAAGAATATGATAAGAGAGAACCTGCCGGCTGCATTGGTTACCTCGTAATTGATTGATTGTCCCGCAAAAGTAAGGTTATGGGGGCATTGTTGTGAAGGAATTCTCTGAACAATACCGATGACCGATACTCTGGTTTGAATTACGGGGCGCTCCAGATGACCGGATGCTTGTCATGGGAAAATATTAAAAAAGCAGCAACCTTGCGGTCCCGGAAAGCTGCTGCTTTTTAGTTCTATGCTGGTTTGTAGACCCCGGCCAATCGGTCAACGATCGTTATCACCTTACAACGGCCTTGTCCAACGTCTGTATCGTTCCGTCCGGATTGTATTTGAGTTCAGTCACCTTTACAGAACGTAGATGCGTTTTACCGCCGGACAAACTGCTGTCGTGATAGAACAAATACCATTTGCCATTAAATTCAACGATGGAATGGTGATTGGTCCAGCCAAGTACGGGTTTCAGTATAATGCCGCGATAGGTGAAGGGACCGTAAGGGCTGTCGCCGGTTGCATAACAAATATTATGGGTATCGCCTGTAGAATATGAGAAATAATATTTGCCGTTGTATTTGTGCATCCAGGCGGCCTCGAAGAAACGGCGGCCGTTATCCTTTGCCAGCAGTGGTTTTCCGTTTTCATCAAGCAGCTGAATATCTTTTACGGGCTCAGCAAAGCCAAGCATGTCTTTATTCATGCGTGCTACTTTTGCACTTAAAGCAGGTTTACTGCTATCAGGATACACATCTTTGGAATCATATTTCCCACTGGCCCAGCGTTGAAGCTGTCCACCCCATATGCCACCGAAGTACATATAGGCGTTGCCGTCTGCGTCCTGGAATACTGCGGGATCGATGCTGTAGCTGCCTTCGATCGGTTTGGGTTCTGCTTTGAATGGCCCTGCTGGTTTATCGCTGGTAGCCACACCGATCCTGAACACATCTGATTTATCTTTTACAGGAAAATAGAGATAATACTTTCCATTTGCGTAAGCCGCGTCAGGCGCCCATAACTGGCGGCCCGCCCATGGAATATCTTTTATGTCGAGCGCTACACCGTTGTCTTTCACTTCGCTGCCAATGCTGTCCATTGAAAGAATATGGTAGTCCTTCATGCCGAAATGATCGCCGTTATCGTTCTCTTTAATACCGGCTTCAAAATCATGCGAAGGGTAGACGTACAGTTTCCCTTCGAATACATGCGCAGAAGGATCGGCTGTATAAATATCTGTAACCAGCGGCTGGTCTTCTTTCTTTGCAGAACCAGCCGCAGGCGTGGTACCGGCAGCGTCCGTTTTGGTTTCCGAGGGGGAGTTGTTGCAAGCCGTCATCGATAAAGCGGCGAAAAAAATACAGGCGGATGTTTTCAGTTTCATAATGACATTTTAAGCAATGAAACCGGAAGATAAGAAAAAGTGACGATTAATGCAATCGGTTGCAGGTTGGGTTAAAGTTTCCGTGGTGACTGAAAGATGAAGCCCGGCCGCAGGATGCCGGGTCTTTCCTTTTCTCCCGAACAATAAATGTTTCCCGGATCTAAGTCCGGCGTAAACTACCCAGTCTGCCCGGGCCGACTTTAAACCGCCAATCAACCTTCAGGCTGTAAGACCCGGGGTCTGTGAACCGTTTTCTGCTCTCTTACTTCAGCGCAAATACTGCCTGCACATCAAACTTCAGTTTGATCTTTTTGAAGTCAACACCCTGCATGTTATCATCTGTCGTGCTTTCATTCATTCTGATCTGCGCAAAGTTCGCAATATATGGAGCCGCCTGCCATTCCACCGGTTCGCTGATGCTGATCGCGTCGCCAGGTTTTTCTCCGATGGCTTCACTGAGGTAGATGGCCTTGTCGCGTGCCGATTGAATCGCCTTTATCTTCAGTTGTTTTCTGAATTCGGTGATGCGGCTATGACTTGTTGAAACGATACGGAAGCTCTTGGTTGCTTCATCATCCAGTTTGTCAACCAGTGCGTCCATTTGTTTGCTTGAGCTGAACTTTATCTGGTATGTGATCTCTGCAAGCATATCCGATGGTTTTTTCTTTTTCTTTTGCTCATAATAATCACCGGCGCCGGAATAAGCGGCGATACTGATCAATGAATCAGGCATGCCAATAGATTTATAGGCCGAGAGAAATTCTGCTTTGATCTTATCGAGACTCTTTACCGTCTTGCCTTTTTCCTGGTATTCACCAAGCCTGATCTGTACATATATTTCATCAGGAACAATTTCCATTTCCGCGCTGCCATTTACAGAAATTGTTTTTGGATAAGGGTTGGAGGCATATGCAGACTGTCCTCCCTGGGCTGATGCAGTTTGTGTTAATAATGCAAAAGCGAAAATTGTCAGGATACTTTTCATAATTGATGTTTTTTACTGGATACGTTTTTCGTTCGTAATACACACTTGATTTTGTGTATTCACTTTTCTTTAGCAAATTGAAGATGATTTAAGAAATGTTAGCGTTAAGTGACACATATGTTAAGAAAAGCGTTGCCTGAAGATCTTGACTTCATTTATGGTTTATACATGCATCCATTAGTAAATCCATGGCTGCTATATGAGCAAATGGGGAAGGATGAATTTGTTCCTGTTTACAATGATCTTCTTGAAAAGGATATCAAATATGTTTTTTATGCAAACAATATGAATGCGGGTATGGTAAAGATCATTCCTTATACTTATCGTGCTGCCCATACTGTTTATATCGGAGGTCTGGCTGTTCATCCTGACTTTAAAGGGCATGGTTACGGGAAACAATTGATAACTGATACGATCGGTTTTTGCCGGGAACGGGGCTTTCTCCGCCTTGAACTAAGCGTAGCGGTTGTGAATAAAAAAGCCATCAGTCTTTACGAACAGGCCGGTTTTCGGGAGGAGGGCGTATTGAAGAAATATACCTGGCTTGCCTCTGAAGGGAGATTCGTGGATGAGTCGCTCATGGCGCTTCTATTTTGATCGTCTTACGGGTTAAAAAAAATGTTGATAAGTTATTGGCCGTTTGAAGGAATTTTCCGATATTTTTAAAATATGCTAGACCATTACCACCTTCTCCATACGATCTACTCTATCGTCAAAGAAGATCCTCAGCCGGAAAAATATGCTTGCAGGCCGAGGGAACTGATCCTTCGTCAATTTCAGGACTGGTCTTTTATCCGGCAACAATTGCAATTGCTGGAAGAAGAAGCGTTGGTTACTACAGAACAACAAGATACGCTGATCATCCATATTACTTCGCTTGGTCTTGAAATGGCCAAAAACGACGATCCGCTTGTGTGGGAATGACAAAAGCAGATTTATTCTACAACTGAACACTTCTTATTTTTTACTGGCAACGATTAGTTTTATTCCACCCTGTCGAATGCAGTGATCCCGCCCGAGTAGGACGTAAAATCAACTTGTATGACCAATACTGCAGAGACAACCTTTTCGGGAATAGCCGGGCCTGTTCCTCAATCCGAACGTATTTCAATCATCGATTCACTCCGGGGATTTGCCATTCTTGGGATCTTACTGATGAATATTCCTGGTTTTGGCTTGCCGGGCCCGGCGGCTTTTGACCCGACGATCCGCAACGAGACAGGTACGATCAATTTTCAGGTATGGAAGATCGTGGAATTGATTCCTGAAGGAACACAACGGGCCATCTTCTCCATGCTTTTCGGTGCGGGTATCATCCTGTTTGTAAGCAGGCTTGAGCGAAGAGTGGACGGCATTGCTCCCGCAGATTATTTTATGCGCCGTCAGCTCTGGCTGTTGGTATTTGGCCTGGTGGATATTTACCTGTTGCTTTGGTGGGGTGATATTTTGTTTGACTATGCCTGTTATGGCATGATCATGTTCACCTTCCGTAAACTTTCTCCCAAAGCATTATTTGTTGCGGCTGGGATTTGTTTTTTGCTGATGATCGCGCGTGAGAACCGTGAACTTTATCAGGATAAGAAGACGATCTACAGAGGAGAACTTGTTGCCGCGATCGATACTGCAAAAACAAAACTTACAGACCGGCAAAAGGAAGAGCTTGGTGCAATGATGGATTTCAAGGAAAACAGTACGCGTGAAAAGAAGATCAAAAAAATGGAACGTGCCATCCGGTTGACCAATGGCAATTACGAACAACTCTATGAGTTCCGTACAGATCTTCATCACTCCGTTATGTTGCGGTATTTATACATGAGCGCCTGGGATGTGTTGCTCTTCATGTTCCTTGGAATGGCCTTCTACAAAACAGGTATTCTCACAGGACAGGCACGGATAAAGGTTTACTGGTTATTTACCATTCTCGGTCTGGGAGTGGGGTTTTTCGTTTCGTGGTTCAGGATAGGTGAACTGCTGAAGGCGAATTTTAACTGGTATGAACTTGTTAAACACAGCTCTTTCGAATTCTATACAGTTTCCCGCACGTTCCGTGCCGTTGGGATATTTGGTCTGCTGATACTGTTATACCGTTCGGGTCTGTTCAACTGGTTGTTTGCGTTGATGCGCCCGGTTGGTCAGATGGCATTTACCAATTATCTCGCCCAATCGCTTATCTGTGGCATTATCTTCTACGGAGTTGGCTTCGGTCTTTACGGCAAGCTGGAGCGTTATCAGGTCTATCTGATTGCAGGAGGAATATGGATACTTCAAATCATCTGGAGTCACGTCTGGCTGCGATTCTTCCGTTTCGGCCCACTGGAGTGGGCATGGAGGAGTTTGACGTATTGGAAGATGCAGCCGATGAGGGGCGATGGCCGATGACCGGGCTCCGCAGATCGATTGAGTATAATAGCAAAGAAGCCTTCTGAAAATGGAAGGCTTCTCACATTTAGTACTGTATCAAGTTGCAGAGCCCGGCCATCGGTCATCGGTTCTCTCCTAAAACGCGACATGCCCCAGCATCAGCCGGAGCATGTCTTCATTTGGGAATATCTTACCGTGATTACTTAACCTTGTTAACAACCACGTCCTGGATAGTGCGAGAGTTTTTGCTGATCTCGTATACTACTGGTTTACCAACTTTCTTGTCAGTGATTTCGAAAGTAACATCAACATCACCCAGCTCTTCAGTGTTCAGCATGAATTTTTTAGAGATGTTAGTACCTTTTACATGATCTTTATAAAGAACGTTGTTGAACTCGTCGCGGACAACGATCGTGTATTCATTCTCAACTGTGCCATTGTAGCTCAGGTGGAATACAGGTTGATTTTTCAGGTTACCGATGAATTTCAGTTCGATACCTGCCGGAGTTGTTTCATTTGCGTTTGCTGCAGAGAATACCAGGGTCAGACTAAGAACCAGGGCAACAGCAGCGATGCGGGTGTTAGAAAATACAGTTTTCATGACTTTACTTTTAGGTTTATTTAAATATTCTTGTTTACAGAGTTTGTGGAGCAACCGATGCAAGTGGACCGAGGGGCAAGCTTCCTGGTGATGTTTACCGGTTATCTGATGAACCGGTGTTTTTTTCTCTCTTGCTGACACAAAATTACGCCTGCGATATTCTTGTTGCAAACCAAAATATGCTTGATTTCGGAATGCTAAACTGCTGGGCTCAGTGCTGAAACCCTTTACTGGCAAGGCTTTTGATAAAAAAAATACGTGATGCCCAACCCATTTTTAAAGCTGAAAAAACTCTCTACAAAAGTGGTTGACTGATGAAAAACAGGTGTAATTACTTAGATGTGTATTGAAAACTTACTACATGCTGGCATAAAAATGGGGTAGCTATAATAATATGTGATAAAGCGCAACTAACATTGCAGCGCTTATTGAGGCTTTGGCGCAGGAGCAGATTCTGTTTCTGCAAAAGACGGACATTGGAGGCCGGAATTACAGTAAATAAAGCCGCGATCTCCAGGCTTCAGAAAGCGGTGTTCACCGGAATCTTTTTAGATCGAAACGCTGCCGTGAGATACAGGCCGGTTAGGAGGCGTAATGTTTTCATAATTGATACGAAATAAGGGAATACTATTATAAGGAAAAGTTTATAAAATATTGATTTACAGTCGTAAAATGAACTTTTACAAAATTAGCTTTTTTGGGTATATGTCGGCAATGAAAAAACACTACCTTCAGCCGCCACGGTGGTTGATCCTGATTAATCAGTCAACCAAAATATAAGGAGATTGTTATATACCTGACGTCCCGACCAACAGAACGGAGAAAAGTCAAAAAGGAGAGATACAAATATGGCATTTAAAAAAGAGATCGAGGAGATCATTGAACCGAAGGACATTTTTGTAGGCACAAAAGACGCCCCAATTACATTGATGGAATTTGGTGAGTACGAAAACGAAGATTGCGCAAAAGCCAATGAAGTAGTTAAGCAATTGCTGGAAGAATATGAAGGAAAGATCCGGTTTAATTTCCGTCACTTTCCTCTTACCCGCGTACATCAGCGCAGCATGAAAGCTGGCGAAGCTGCAATAGCTGCAGCCCAGGAAGGAAAATTCTGGGAAATGCACAATATATTGTTCGGCAACCGCCGCACGCTTGGGACAACCAGCCTGAAATTACACTCTAAGGAAGCAGGTGTTAAGAGCAAGAAATTCCTCGACGACCTGGTAAATGGCGTGTTCGGATGGCAGGTGCAGGATGATCTGAAAGAAGGGATCGAACGCGGCGTAAAAGAGCTGCCGGCGTTCTTCATCAATGATGAACCTTTCACAGGCAAACCTACTTATGCTAACCTTAGCGCCGCCATTGAGCAGGCGCTGAAAAAGGGAAAACGTAAGGCTCCGGCAAAGCAAAGAGCGTAAGGACGTAAAATACCAAAAGTAAAAAATAGCCTCCGGTGTAAGTAATTTCCTCGGATGAGGGGCGATTTTTTACTTTTTACTTTTGAACTTCTGATTTACAGCGACAAACGATAAATAAAAAACCCGGACATTGTCCGGGTTTTTTATTTATCGTTTGTCGCTGTAAATTACCAGCGGTTCTTTGAAAAAGAAGGTTTGTTATTGCTTCTTTCTTCACGAGGTTTTGCTATCATTACTTTGATAGCGCGGCCTTCTACGATTCCACCATCCAGCTCAGAGATGGCTTTTTGTGCAGCAGCATCATCAGGCATTTCAACAAAACCGAAACCTTTGCTACGGTTAGTGAATTTGTCCATGATAACTTTTGCAGAAGAAACTTCACCATATTCAGTAAAGAATTCTCTCAGATCTTCGTCCTGAACGGCGAAGCTTAAATTTGAAACGTAAATGTTCATCTTAAAATGAAATATTTATTAAAAAAACTTGAGAAAAAACACCACGTAAAGAAGACTAACTTTTAGCAGAAAATGCTTAGCAGAAAAAATCGTTCAATTACAAAAATGCTGTATCGCTCAAAATGACATGCAAATATACGAAGAAAATGGCAGAAAAGCCAGTTGATGTATCTTTAACATTATGGTAAAACAATCAGAGCCCGAATACTGGCAGCGCGGCCCCGTGGACGGAATTCCTCCGTTGCTCCAGCCGGTTGCACACGCATTATTGCAGGCACGCAGCGAAGTAAATGAAATAATGGCCGGTTTTCCTGATGAATTGCTATGGGAAAAACCTGCAGGAGTAGCTTCAACGGCTTTTCACCTGCAACATCTCTCCGGTGTCATCGATCGGCTCTTTACCTACGCGAAAGCACTTCCTTTAACAGATCCGCAGCTGGAATATCTCAGGCTCGAAGGAAAAGAATCAATGCAGACGGTAAAGGCAACTGATCTCGTGAAACGTTTCAATGACACCGTTACCAATGCATTAGCACAACTGACGCTCACTTCCGAAAATACGTTGACCGAAGCAAGAGGCATTGGCCGCAAGCAGATACCAACAACCGTGGCAGGGCTGTTGTTTCATGCAGCCGAACACACTCAGCGCCATGTGGGGCAACTGCTGGTAACGGTCAGGATAGTAAGGGAAAACGATCATTCCGGGAAACTGATCAGACGTCCGCAACCTTAAATGGCCTCACTTCTATCTGTTGCCAGACTTTGCCAAGTATATAAGGCTCATTATCCATCCATTCTTTCAATTCCTGTTCAGAGTTGAACTGAAGGACCATCATAGACCCTTTCATTTTACCGTCATCATCCAGTATCGCGCCGCCTGTTACAAAATTGCCGGAGGCTTTTAATTCACGGGCTTTCTTAAAATGGTCAGGCCTTACAGATAATCTCCTGTCCAATGCACTGGTATCGTTGCCGTCAAGGGCTGTTATCAGATATTGAAGCATGAGTTTTAAGTTTATGGATTTTAAAGTTTCAGGGTTCAAAAGTTTAGACGCTTGAGGGGATTGACTGAGGTTTTGGGAAATATAAAAGTTCTGTAGTTTTATGACAGTCCCAACACAATCTTTTAACCCTTAAACCCCATTTCCTCTATGGGCAAAATAGAGTTCAAAGCTACGCTGCTGAAGTTTGATCAGCAAGGGGAAAAAACCGGCTGGACTTATATCGAGATTCCGGGAGATCTTGCAGCGAAGATGAAGCCTGGCAAAACGGGTTTTCGTGTCAAAGGGAGTCTTGATCAGCATAAGATCGCTATGGTAGCCATTCTGCCGATGGGTGGCGGTAGCTTTATTCTTCCAGTTAATGCTGCCATGAGAAAAGGCATTGCGAAAAAACATGGAGCAATGGTCCAGGTAAAATTGGAGGAAGATAAAAAGCCTTTTCAGTTCAATAAAGACTTTATCGAATGCCTGGCAGACGATCCGGCTGCGCAAAAATTCTTTGATGGCCTTTCTGGATCTGTTCAACGTTATTTCAGTAAGTGGATCGATGAGGCAAAAACCGACGGGACAAGAGCAAAACGCATTGCACAAGCCGTTTCGGCACTTGGCCGCAGCACGGGTTATGCCGAAATGATAAGGAATTTGAAAGAAGAAAAGAAAAGATTGGGTTGATAAACATACCTGCAATTTGAGTGCCTCCATCCGTTCTTCCGGCCTTTGGTTTGTTTTTTGCCGGCGAAAGAGATACCAAAAGCTGATATGTTTTATACAAGTTCAGGATATAACTCCATCTCACCCGGCACTTTGTTCTGTAAAAGTTTTGCGACGTTGTACGCGCAAAGTTTGTTAGGATTATAGGATGTGAATTCCTTTGCCAGTTTTTCTACCTGCTGTTTATATGAAAGATCATTCAATACTTTGTTCACGGCTTTTTTCATTTCTGCCGCGGAAGGTTTTTCTTTTCCGAGATTTATGCCAAGTTTGAAATAGCCGATCCTTGCGTTGATCTCATTCTTCCCTTCGTGCACTCCGGCAACCACCATCGGTACCTTGTTCTCGATACCAAGCATTACACCCCCATAACCTCCGTTGGTGATATATGCGTCTGCATATGGCATGATCTCGGAGAAAGGAATGAAATCGGCAATGATGATATTTTGCTGCGGATACTTTTTCTGTAGTTCCGCTGTGCTGCTTCCTCCCGTTGTGGCAATTACAAGTGTGTCTGAATCTTTTAGTGCTTCGAGTGCTGGAATGATGATCTTTTCCACGTCGCGTTCAATCGTGCCCTGTGTAACGATCACCATTTTCTTGTATTGGGTCATCCGTTTATCAAACCATGTCTGCACCTGTCTTCTTGAAGAAAAAGGAAGTAAAGCTCCGATAAAACGGATATGACTGCTCAGATCACTGCGGTAATATTCAAAACCCGGCGTGCCGCTTTGCAGGAATAATGTGGTTTTCTTTAGGAGCATGTCGAACACGCCTTCACGATTGTGCGGGATCCGGTATTTGTCGAGGATCTCATGCATCACTTTATTCGGTTGTTTGAACAAGACTGCGGTTGCTATTTTCCTCAGGATAGCCTGTTTGATCTTTCCGAAGACTGTGTAAGATGGCGTTAAGCCCAGGCCCATTGGCGGCAGATCTTTTGAAGTTTCAGTCAGTGGCAATACGCCGATGCCGATCACCGGAATCCGCATCAGTTCTTTTACAAAAGGAACGGCTGTGAAAGCGCAATCAGCGATCATTACCTCGAACCTGAATTCATTATTGTAGATGTCCAGCAGATCAGCATAATATTCAGGGCCACGTAATACAAAAACATTTATGATATCGAAACGTAATTTCTTTACCTGCCCTCTGATCTTCCCGCGTTCAGGAAAAGCCCGTTCAATGTCAGAGATATCGGGTGCTTTCTTTATTGGCAGGAACGGAATATTCATCTGCTTCAGCTTCGGTGCATATTTCTCAGAAGTATACCATCTCACATCACACCCAAGGTCCTGAAGGTAAACGGCCAGGCCGGTCAGCGGATTAAAATGCCCATCTGCCGGAAAATTTGCAAACAGGATCTTTTTACCTGCAAGTTCTTTGATCAGTTCAGTATTATTCATCATTACAGATTTTGATAGTTTCCTTCCAGCGCCGTCGCTTCCGGGCATTCGCCGGAAGCAGCAACAATATTACAGCTGCGTGAAGCCCGGGAAAAGGCCGTGATGGATCAGTTGGTATGCGTGATGGTTTAAGTGTGGGGTTGTGAGGGTGAAATGTTGGAGTGGAAAAGACGATGGCCGATGGCCGAATCTTCACCAGGCAAGTCATTCGCAAACCGGAATCCTGCAAATATTGTGAGATTTCAGTTCATGATACATTTCCCAATATAATTTCGGCCATTGGTCATCAGCCAACGTCTCTCATCCCCGTGCAACATACCGCCCAAAAAAGCGTTTATTTGCACATGATCTCTTCTATCCATGATTTCCAAAAGCCGTTCTTTATCGGCGTTGCCGGGGCAGGCATGAGCGCGATTGCACAGTATCTGCAGGGAAGCGGTAAGACCGTTTCGGGCAGTGACCGGTTCTTCAAAGAAGGAGAATATAATGAGATAAGGGAAAAGCTGGAAGCGGCGGGCATTTCATGTTTTCAGCAGGATGGTGCAGGTATTACAGCGGAGACTGACCTGGTTGTAGTGTCTACCGCAGTGGAAGATACGGTAGTTGAAGTGCAGAAGACAAAGCAATTGAATATTCCCATTATCAAACGTTCTGAATTGCTGGCGTTGATCGCAGCAAGCAAAAAAACGATTGCCGTGGGTGGCACAAGCGGAAAAAGCACCACCAGCGCAATGTTGTTTGATATCCTTGAGTATGCAGGGCTGACACCGGGGATTATCAGCGGAGCCGGATTGGTAAGCCTGATCAACAAAGGACTGATCGGAAATGCACGGGTGGGCGGATCAGAATGGCTGGTGATCGAGGCAGATGAGAGCGATGGGTCGATCGTTCAGTATAAACCTGAGATCGGATTACTGCTGAACATTGATAAAGATCATAAAGAGATAGATGTGCTGATGGATGTATTTACTGTGTTCAAAAATAATAGTAAACGGTTTGTTGTAAACAGGTCGCATCCTCTGGCCGCCCGGTTGTCTTCAGACATCAACAACGATTTCTCCTTACAGGCTGATCAGCCTGCAGGATATATGGCAACGGATTTTTCTCAGGAGGGCTTAACGATCTCGTTTAAGGTGAATGGCGGATCTTTTCATTTGAATTTACTGGGACGGCATAATATGGAAAATGCGCTTGCTGCAACGGCTATTGCAGCGCAGATAGGCGTATCATTGGACATATGCGCTCAGGCTTTAAAGAAATATGAAGGGATCTATCGCCGCAACCAGGTATTGGGAAACAAAAATGGTGTATGGGTGATCGATGATTTTGCACATAACCCTGTTAAATGCGCTGCCGCAATTTCGGCCTGCCAGCCGGTAGCGCCAAAGGTGGTGGCCTGGTTTCAACCCCACGGATATGGCCCGACGAAATTTCTGCGGGAAGATTTCGTGCATGAGATCAGTGCAGTATTAAGGCCAACAGATGAGATCTGGATGAGCGAGATATTTTATGCCGGTGGTACGGCAGTGAAAGATATCTCGGCAAACGACCTGATAAAGGATCTGCGGGACAGGGGAAGCAATGCATTTTTTGTGGAAGATCGTAGCCACTTGCTGGAAGCGATCCGTCCGCATTTGACAGATAATTGTGTGTTGTTGCTGATGGGCGCAAGGGACCCTTCGCTGGAAAGTTTTGGAAAAGAGGTTTGGAGGGATTTGTGAAAAAAAGTAATTTTTAAAAAAGCTCTTGTCGCTGCCTTTATGAGCGACCGGGTTTTTACTTTACCAGCCGTTGCTGCAGCAAATACCAGCACAGCGTCATCAGTAATCCATATTTTGCCTTATCCCAGAGAGGCTTATGTGCAGGGTTGCTGTTTAGAATATCATCCGGAAGAGACAATGCGCAAACGGCAAATGGCTCATCTTTGGCTTCGTTGTAAATAGTGACGCCGTCTTCCATTTTATTATCACCGTTGTAGAAGAAGCGTTGCTGACCGAGTTCGATCAGGTGGCGGTTGTTTTCGGAACGTGCATGGCCCATCCGGATCCCATATTCGTTACAAAGCACGGTCTTGTTTTTCAACAGACCTTCCTGCCTGATCAGGAAAACCCTTCTTTCATCTTCGTATTCAATACGGGCAGCACTGGATGCAGGGTGAAAGGCCAGGGTTACCAGCTTTTTACCATTGTTCCATAATGCAAAAACAGATTCTTCGATCGATGATGTTACAGTTTCCCATTTCATAATTGAAAGGTTTTAGGTTAGCGATGACGCGGAAAAAGTACAACGCTTAGGTGAGATGGGCGGCTCTTAACTTAAAATTAATAGTAACTTCATATTCGACCTGCCTGCCTGAACAATCTGTGGACAAATGGCTGATAATCCACATTTTTGGGCATATTTTCGGTCATTTTAATAGCACAATCATGCTTACAGCAACAGAGAGAGGGTTTTTGGAAAAGGCGATCGAATTGTCGCGACGGGGAATGGAGCAGGGTAATGGTGGTCCGTTCGGCTGTGTGATCGTAAAAGGCGGTGAAATAGTAGGTGAAGGCTTTAATATGGTTACTTCCAGGAACGATCCGACTGCCCACGCTGAGGTGGTGGCGATCCGGGACGCCTGTACACGTTTGCAGACCTATCAACTGACGGGATGTGATGTTTATACGAGTTGTGAACCCTGTCCGATGTGTCTCGGCGCGATCTATTGGGCAAGGCCGGCAAGGGTCATATATGCCAATACCCGTGAAGATGCAGCCCTGATTGAGTTTGATGATGCATTTATTTATAGCGAGATCAATGCGGTGATGGCAGAACGGAAGATTCCTTTCCGGCATGAGCCGCATCCAATGGCGAAAGATGTATTTCAACACTGGAAAGAGTGGAAGGGAAAGCAGAAGTATTGAGGTGATGGCCGCCGGGCAATCAATTCTTATCCCACCTTATTCATCCGGTGGATCACCATAAAGCTGATGATGATGAGAACAATAAGGATCACAACAGAGATAATGATCCAGGACTGATCGGGCAAAGTAAGCCTGGCACGGCGTTGTTTCTTCTTTTCCGTCTTCTTTTTCAGGTCGCGGTTGAGCATTTCGACCATGTGAGATACCTGGCGTTTGTCGGAGAATTCCTGCAGACCGTCGAGTGCATCGCTGGCAAATTCATTGTCTGCAAGAATCTTTTCCACTTCATGCTTTTTTTCCGGAGAAAGCTTATCCTGCAGATACAGCAATAGTGTATCCTGATCGATCTCGGTTGATAAATTGGCTAATATGTCTTTCAGGTTATCCTGCATATTGAGGCAGTTTAGGACGCCTTCATTTTTTTCTCAATCAATATTTTCAGGTTGCGTTTTCCGTTCTGGATATGGCTTTTTACCTGCATCATGGTGTACCCGGTTTCATCGCTGATCTCCTGGTAGCTTTTTTTCTGCAGATAAAACAAAGTTACACATCGCTGCTGCTCCCTGTTCAATTCCTTTAATGCATCATCCATGAGCTCAAGCGTATGTTCTTCCTGGTTCATTTGCTGCAGATCAGTCTCGTCTCCGGGTGCGGCCAGCGCCCGTTCGTTCAGCTCAGACGGGATCTTGCCCTGACGGTCCCGCAGTTTCATGAGGCAATGATTTTTTGCCACCATATATAACCACGATTTGAAATAGGATACCTTGTATTTGCCAAGTTCCTGGATCACTTTTAAGAAGATCTGCTGAACGCTATCCTTTGCTTCTTCCTCATTTTTCAGGTACTTCATGCAAACACCCAGGAGCAGAAGTGTATACCTTTGCAACAGGATCCCCAACCACTCATTGTTGTGGTCCCGTTGAAATCGTTCCAGTAGTTCCTGGTCGGTTATATGGTCAAACTTATCGGACTTCACAAAAGAAATATAGAATTCAGACTCAAATTAAAAAGTAAAATGTGAAAAGTAAAAAGTAAAAATATTGCTCATACTCATCGGCGTTCTGAAATCATCTTTGCTGTTCAATTATTCAGTATCATTCGCATTGCTAAATTCAAATCAAAACAGGCATTTGAACAACGATCTTCAGGTGCCGCACAGTAATGGGATGCAGTAACGCAACAATTTCATAATATTAACCGGAAATCATTTTAATACTTTCGCGCTATGGATTATGCGATCATAAAAGTGCCGGCTGCGCCAGTTCGTCGCAAAGCAAAGCACCAGGGAGAGATGACCAACCAGTTGTTGTTTGGTGATACCGTAAAGGTACTAAAGAAGAAAGGGGATAAGTGGATCAAGGTCCGCAACCTTGCGGATGGATATGAGGGATGGATCACGCAGCAGCTTGTTGCTGAAACAGGCGAAAAAGAGGCAAAGGCTGGCATCGTCGCCCCGTATGTAACAGCTGACCTGATCAATACGATAACGATCAACCAGGTGCCGATGCACGTGCCGACAGGTTCCAGCCTCCCCAATTGGGATGGTGCCCAGGGAAACATCAATGGCCTGCTCTATAGCCTTGACGGAAAATTTATCAAGCGCATCGGCGTGGAACCGGAAGCATCACTGATCAAATCGATTGTTGCACCTTGGCTGAATGCACCTTATATGTGGGGTGGCAAAACCATTTTTGGCGTGGATTGCAGCGGATTTGTGCAGGTGAATTTCAAGATGCTCGGCATCGATCTTTCGCGTGATGCCTGGCAACAGGCGCAGGAAGGAACGATGGTTGATAAACTAAAAGATGCTCAGTGTGGTGATCTTGCTTTCTTTGATGATCGTGAAGAGATCGTGCATGTGGGCATGCTGCTGAGTAATGACACCATTATACACGCTTCAGGTAAGGTCAGGATCGATCATATCGATAAAAAAGGGATTGTCAATGCCGATACAAATAAACGGACACATTCATTACGGGTTATAAAGCGGTACTGGTAGTACTGCATAGTTATCGCTTGTTTTCATCCGTATGGTGATGTTAAGCACGGGTTGTTTTGTGCCGGCCAGAATACCCCATGTTACGGAAAGCGGGGCAACACCATGCATAGGTACAAAGTAATTATGCATGCCACCTGAAACAACACCTTCCTGTTTGAACTCTTTGTAGTTTGAATCAAAAAAACGTTTGGCGTAGCGGCGGTTTATTTTTTCAAATTCCTTCTTAATTTCCTTTTCGCCATTTTCAGACGCTTCTGCATATGCAGTGAGCTGGTATATAAGAAGCGTATCTCCGACAGGCAGGCTGTCTGAATAATGCACAGGCATTTCCTCCAATGATATTTCCAGTTTTGCAGGTTTGAAGGAGAACGGGTTGTATTTGGTGAATAAGCCGGTGAAAGAGAAGAACGATGTATCGGTCCTCAATTTTATTTGTTTGTCTTCAATCGCCGGATCTTTCGTCAGGTGGTTCATGAATGCGCTGAACTGTCCAAGAAACGGATCCGACCGGAAGTAAGTGTGGGTGAACAGCTGAAGACCTTCAAACTGTGCAGAAGCTTTCAATGATATACCAATGCTCAATAAAGCGATGAAGTAAAACTTATTCATTGGAGTTGCCGGGTTGGTCTTTGTGAGGCAATTTAAGCTTTGCTGTGCGAAGAAAGCAGGCGGAGCCGGATTTTTAACGATTAGCAGGCATTTAATGTTCCGGAATTTTCAAAGGTTTCAGGTGTTACATGGGATAGCGATGCCGGCCCTATGGAATACCTGAAACCTTTGAAATGCCGTATTACTTCTTGTAACTCTTTTCGTAAAAATCGATCGAGTCCTGGATTACTTTCCACGCAACGGGTTTGTCCTGGAAGTTATCGATCTCTACTTTTTTATTTTCCAGCACTTTGTATTGTTCAAAGAAGTTGCGCAGTTCCAGCAGGAAGTGGTGTGGCAGATCTTCAATTGTATTGTAGTGGTTCACGGAAGGATCATTGGTAGCAACGGCGATGATCTTATCATCAAGCTGGCCGCTGTCGATCATTTGCATGTTTCCGATCACTGTCGCTTCAACGAGGCAGAGTGACTGGATGGATTGAGAGCAAAGGACGAGGATATCGAGCGGATCTCCGTCCTGTCCGAGTGTTTGTGGAATGAATCCATAGTTCATCGGGTAGTGAAAGCTTGAATAGATCACGCGGTCGAGCATCAGCAGCCCTGTGGCTTTATCTACTTCATATTTGGCACGTGAGCCTTCAGGGATTTCGATCAGTGCGTTTACTTTCTGCGGCGCATTTTCTCCGTAATGAGCGCCATGCCAGGGATGTGTAACTGTGAGCATGGGTAAAGTTTAATGTTTCTCTTGTTTAAAAAAATGACTGGCAATCGTTATTCGGGAGGTCAAAGCCTCTATATTCTTCGTCAGGCACAATCTGGCGTCCTGCATGGCGGTAAAGCTTTCAGTGTTGAGAGCCCGGAATATTCCCGGGAAATATGCAGGTTAATGCCGATCATCCACTCTTTGCAGCTATCCGGCCAGGCAACCCGATGAACTTTTCCGGGTGATCTGACCATACTTATCATGGAAGTGAATCAACTCCCTGCTTAAAGATGTACTTAAAATCAACCAGCCATTTTCCGTCGAGGCTAACGACTTTAAGTGAATCTTTTTTATTCTTGTAAGAATTCGAGTAGTAGATAACGCTCGAAGAATCATTTAGTTGGCGCGTTTCGTAGATGCGGATGGATGCTTCGCGATACTTGTCGCGGTCTTCTTTTGCAAGATTTTTGCTCATCCGCTCCATCAGGTGCAGATCCTGCTTGTTCAGCGAATCATCCACCATAAAAGTGGCAGCTTTTTCAAAATCACCATTCAGGGCAGATTGGATAAAATTCCGCGCTGCGTCAATTGCATTCTCCGACTTCACTTCCCCGGCATCCTTGCAGGAGCCCAGGGCAAGCAGGCAAATGAGGCCGGATACGATAGTTTTTTTCATTTGATGCAAAGTAACAAAAAAGAGTCCGTAAGCAGAAGTTTCGTTGAGTGGGAGGCGGGAATGGTCGATGATCGATGGCAGATCATCGATCTCCGGCCGGGTAAATCTTGAATATAAAAAGGCCTTCCCGGAAAAGGAAGGCCTTTTTATATCAGTCGTTAACGTTAAGATGGCCTTCGATCATCGGCCATTGCTTCCCGAACTATTTCTTCATACTCTTCGTCAATGAATCAATCGCCTTCAATCCTTCTTCCATTTTAGCTTTCAATGAATCTGTATTTACCTGCTGAAGTGCATTACTGAGTGAGTCGATGCTCACGTCATTGCCTTCCTGCTGCATTTTTTTGCCAGCCATTTCAGCCATTGTTGCCTTGTCGAAAGCAACTTTCCATGCACCATCTTCTTTTTTGAGAACGAAGTCAGTTGTTTCTCCGCTGCCTTTTTCGGTTACAGCAACAGTTGCGCGGTCGCCATCGATTTTGGCATCGCCCATCTGGATATTTGCTTCTTCGAATTTCTTCATTTCATCATCCGTTTCTTTTGTCTTCATTTTTTCAGCCATTTGCATTCCCATTTCCATCATGCTGAACATGGACTCGCTTTCTTTGGTGGCATATTGCTTGGCGCCCTTAAGGTCTTTTTTAGAAAGCGCTTTGAAGAAGTTGACCAGGGTTGCTTTTGGGTCAGAGCTGCTTGGACCGGATTTGCAGGCGACCATTGTCAGCATCAAACCAGCACAAAGAGAGAAGACGATTTTTTTCATTTTTTGCATTTTAGGGATTAATAGTAATTGGGTGTAAAAGTAAACAAATAACTGAGAAAGGGAAGGGGCGAAAGGGGGAGAGGTTTCATAGGTTTGAAGCAGTTGGAAGTCCCCCAAATAATTAACTATTTCCTATAGCAACTAACTTCTTACAGAAACTTTTCAAACCTATGAAACCTCCCTCAGTACTTCGCCGCATATACACTCCTGCAACCCGGATGTGTGAACAGATTATCCGGCGCCAGGTATTCCATTGCGGGCGTTTTTACAGTAGTGAACATGGTATCGTTGCTGAAGCTGCGGCGGAACATTTTTGCAGTGAACTCACTGCAGTACATTCTGTCGTCTGTGGCCAGGTCAAACTTCATATCAAAACTGATCCTGTCTGCATACGCTTTGTGCACTTCAGCGATCAGCCTGCGGGTTTGTGCGGTATCTGCGTTGAATCTGAATACACCGAAGCCGTTGTTGGCTTCAGGCGTCACAAACATAACCAGCGGTTCGCGCAGCAATGCCTGGTCGGGGTTGAATTCACCGCCCAGTGCATGATAGACAAATACCGTATCATGCTCAATGCTGGCAATTCCGCAATGTGAATAGGTTTTATCGGTCTGGCAGAATTGACGCAAACATAAACTGGTGAAGTCGTTTCCTGTCCGCGTGATCATATCTCCGGTCCGGATCAATGTTAACGCAGTATTCAATTGTTCACTGTTATCTTTTGGTGAAGTTGGTGTAACCGTGGTTGTTTGCGTTTGCCCGCCGGAGTGGCAGGCTGAAATAAAAAGCAAGAGACAGCTTGTGAGCTGCCTCTTGCTTATCCGAAACAGGTTAGTAAATATAAAGGGGGACATTAACGATTTTGTGGTGCTGGATTTTCTTTTTCATGTTCTTTGTTATACGCACGCAGGATGTGTTTCACCAGCCTGTGACGTACAACGTCTTCTTCATCCAGTTCAATGTGTGCAATGCCATCGATATTCTGCAGAATGCGAACGGCTGTAACCAGACCGCTTCTTTGGTTTCTCGGAAGATCAACCTGTGTCATATCACCGGTGATGATCGCTTTGGCATTTGCGCCGATACGGGTGAGGAACATTTTCAACTGAAGCTCTGTTGCATTCTGTGCCTCATCCAGGATAATGAATGCATTGTCCAGTGTACGGCCGCGCATGTAAGCCAGCGGAGCGATCTCAATCGTACGCGTGGTCATATAATATCCGAGTTTATCCGCGGGGATCATATCATCCAGCGCATCATACAAAGGCCGCAGGTATGGATCGATCTTTTCTTTCAGGTCCCCGGGCAGGAAACCAAGACTTTCTCCCGCTTCTACCGCAGGGCGGGTAAGAATGATCTTTTTGACCTGTTTGTTCTTTAATGCTCTTACAGCAAGTGCAACGGCTGTATATGTCTTACCCGTACCGGCAGGGCCGATGGCAAAAACAATGTCATTCTTTTCTGCTTCCTGTACCAGTTTTTTCTGATTCGCTGTACGTGCACGTACAGATTTTCCGTTGGGCCCGAATACGAGCACTTCATTGGGATGACGCTCAACAAAATGATCAACTGTTTCGGCATCATCTCCACCCAGCACCTGTTCAAGATAGTTCTCACTCATATGACCATTACGCTCAAGGTAAGACACGATCAGCGTGATCTTTTCCTTTGCATTTTCAATCTGCTCAGGAGCTCCGCTTAATTTGATCTGTTTGCCGCGCGAAAGGATTTTTAAGAGTGGGAATTTCTTTTTAAGGATGTCCAGTTTGCCGTTATTTACGCCGAAGAACTCGATAGGGTTTACGGTTTCGAGGTTAATAATTGTTTCAGTCAATGCGGATTAATTTTAAAACTTAATACAAACCGGCGAGAGGTAAGTGGCCGGGTTCGTTTGCGTCTTCTGAAGTGTGTTACAGAAGCTTTACCCCTCTTTCCAAATATAACTTGTAATCATCATCACTTCCTAAAGTTACTTATTAACAAATGTGAATACAAAATGGTTTTGTTAAATGTATTTTATGTAATGAAGGGTGATCTGTGGTTATAAAAGAAGTTGAGCAAAAAGAGGGCCGAATCCCCGGATACTGATCTGGCTGATTGCTTGACCAATGTCTTAAAATCGGCGGCAACCTACGCCAGACTATAGTTTACCATCTCGCCACGATCTTAAAATTCACCAGTCTCGGTGTAAGCCTTTGCGGCATCGCATAAGTAGTATTCGAAAAATCCTTCACCAGCAGATAAGAGATTGTATTGTCACGATCGATCAGGTTGAATACTTCAAAGCTTGCCCAGATATTTTCAAAACCCATGAACGGACTATGACTTCTGCGGCGGCTGCGGTCAGCATCAAGCAATAATGCACTGAACCCGATATCGGCTCTTATGTACGCGGGTATTTCCAACGCACTGCGGTATTGAACGCTGCCGGGTATGCTGTAAGGGAGATTCGTTCCGTACAACAGGTTCAGGTACATTTTGAAGTTCTTGTTGGTTGCCAGATAATCCTGGAAGAACATGCCAAAGGTGATCCTTCTGTCCGTTGGTCTTCTGACCCAGCCTTTCTCAACGGTAACACTGTCGATTGGCTGATTCTGATCATTCAGCGTAAACCGCTTATATGTGTCTCCAATGATGTCTTCCTTAGTATTCATAAAACCGATGCTGATCCAGCTTTCCGCATCCTTTACCAGCTCTCCGTATAAACGCATCTCAATACCAGCCGCATAAGCTTTGGCATTGTTCTCTCCATAATAACGGATGCGTACATTGTCCATATCATATGGCACTACATCGGTCATGTGTTTATAATACGCTTCAGTCGTCCACCGCATCGGGCGGCCAAAACCGGTGAAGTTGTAATCAAACCCAAATACACCCTGCCAGCTTTTCTGAGCTTTCAGATCCGTGTTGATACTGCCGTCATAACGGCGCAATTCACGATAGAAAGGAGGCTGATGATATGCGCCGGCTGCCAGGCGGAAAATAAAATCACGCTTCCAGTTTGGTTTCCAGCTGGCGCCGATCCTTGGAGAAATCAACAGCTCTTTGTTGAGCGAATTATAATTGAATCGCACACCTGCCGTTAACGTATATGTATTAAGCGAATCACCCAGCAATAGATTATCCTGGATATAGCCGGAGAATTTGTTGATATCAAGATCTGCGACAGACTTGATCGATTTGCTTAGCTGCAGTTGTGACGGGTTGACCGGCAATGAATAACCTGCGGAATCCTGGTATTCCCATTCATTCAGTTTATCATTGATGAGCGTTTTATCAAAGCCTGCGCCCCATTGAAAGGAATGCTTCCCCTGGTCAAAATTTCCTTTATGCGAAAAGTTCCAGTTCGTAATGTTCAGTTTATTTCTTGAATAGTTTTGAAATATACCAGCGCCAAGCGGGTTAATGATCATGCCAAAACTTGGCTGTGACTGATCAAAGTCGCGATCGCCAAAAAGATAGGCGCCGGTGATATCTACATTCTCCTGTTCATCGTTTTCAAACCTTGAGGCCAGCCATTTCAGTTTTAACTGACGAGTTACCTGGTTGGTAAATGCGATGCCAAGCATGTTGGTCTGATACTGGTCTTTCTCCTGGCCTTCGAAATAAATATCAAGTCCGAGATTGGCTGTAAAATAGGGGGAGAAGACAGAGCTGGTGAGTTGTGAGAATTCCGGCTTCAGTGAAAATTTTGTTTGTGATAATGTGCCGAACAATTCCGCCTGCCAGTGTCTGCTGAGCTGATACTGGAACATAGCCTGAACGTCAGAAGAAGCAGGTACATAGTTTCCCGTTGTTTCCTGGCGGCTGAGAAGATTGCGGTTGCTCCTGTTGCGCGCACCGATCAGGTAACTGAACCGTTCATCCTTGCTGGCGCCTTCCAGGTGCACACCCTGTTCCAGCAAGCCTGCGTAGGCAGAACCGCCAAAGCGTTTGGGCTTTTTGTATTGAATATCGAGTACGCTGCTCATCTTATCGCCATACTTAGCCTGGAAACCGCCGGTGTAGAAACTGATGTTGCGGACAAGTTCGGGGTTGATGAAACTCAGGCCTTCCTGTTGGCCGTTTCTGACGAGATAAGGACGGAATACTTCGAAGTCGTTTACATAGATCAGGTTTTCATCAAAGCTGCCGCCGCGGACGGAATACTGGGAAGTCAATTCATTATTGGAACCAACAAATACTTTCAGCAGGCTTTCAACACCTGTTGTAACGGAAGGAAGATTGATGATCGTTTTCGGGTTGGGGCGGATCAGGCCGGCTTCCCGACGGTCACGCTGATCGCTTACTACCACTTCCTGTAACATACCGGTTAGTTTTTCCAGCCGGATGATCACATACTCTTCCTCGTTTTCATTCAACAGGAAATTCTTTTGCTCGGCACGGTGGCCGGTATAGGTAAATACCAGGGCAAAAGCTCGTTCTGCCGGAACTTTTATCCGGAAATAACCTGTGTCGTTTGTGGTGATACCGGTTTGATTACCGAGTTGTGTAACGGAGACCCCTGCCAGATGATGCTCCTGTTCATCGATCACTCTGCCAGATACAAATGCATATTTCTTCTGGGAAAAGCAGATCAATGAGGTGATAAAGAACACTGCAGTGAGCAGGATCTTCCTGTTGTTGAACCTCGTTTTATGATAGGAAAAAAAACGGGCAGTCATTTTGTTGTTTTCAGTAGTCGTGGTTGGTTTCCGCTTACATTGCTTTCAGCTTTGCAATCGTTGCTATAGGATCTTTTGATTTGAAAACCGTGCTTCCGGCAACCAATACGTCTGCACCGGCAGCCATGATAGATGCTCCATTCTCTTCCGTAACACCGCCATCTATTTCGATCAGGGTTGGCAATTTCTTTTCATCGATCATTTTGCGAAGCTGTTTGATCTTTTCCAGCGTATGCGGAATGAAATGTTGTCCGCCAAATCCAGGGTTCACACTCATGAGTAACACCACGTCAACGTCCTGAATGATATCAGCCAGATCAGCTATAGGTGTATGCGGGTTAACAGCCACACCTGTTTTCATGCCCAGCGATTTGATCTGTTGCAGGTTGCGATGCAGGTGCGGGCATGCTTCGATATGAACTGAAAGATGATCAGCTCCTGCATTTTTGAATTGTTCTGCATACGTTCCCGGTTCAAGGATCATCAGGTGAACATCACAGACTTTTTTAGTGACTTTACGGATGGACTCGATGATCATCGGGCCATAACTGATATTGGGAACAAATCGGCCGTCCATTACGTCAAGATGAAACCAGTCAGCCTCACTTTCATTCAGCATTTTACATTCTTCTTCCAGTTTCAGGAAATTTGCGGCCAGCAGAGACGGGGCGACAATAGCCATAGTATGGTTTTAATGGATAAGTTATCTGTTATAAATATACGGCAACGAAAGAAGTCAAAGGTCAAAAGTAATAAGTAAAAATGCCATTTCCGAAGTCGGTTTGTAACAGTTCGTATTGATTTGCGTAATCTGCGGCAGTGAATTAATGTTTTTTGCGAAGGATCGCGGTTATTCCTTATGGATGAGTGATAAATTCTGGGATCCTCCTTTGGCAGACAGGTCAGTTGCGCCAGGCATACCAAAAGATAGATATTGACAGAAGGTTTCCCGACCGCTATAAATTAATTTTTCCCGCTGCTTCTTTTGCTTCCACAAATGATTTGTCAAGCGAATAGGCTTTTTCATAACTGAGTTTTGCATCAGTCTTTTGCCCCATGATCTCCTGGCACTGACCGATCCAGTACCATGTGTCGGGGAAGGCGCTATCCACGCTCATGGCAATGCGTAGTACCTGTAGAGCCTCATTCGTCTTTTTCTGATCGATCAGGATCTTTGCTTTTTCGATGTATGCATTCATATAATGGTAACTGCGCTTGATGGTCTGATCAAAGAAACGAAGTGCGTTTGCCTGGTCGCCAATATTGGCATAATAAAGTCCTTTTACATACAGGGGGCCTGCATTTTCGCCCAGCTTGTCTTTCTGCAGCAGGGTATCTGCCAGGGCAAGAGCCTTTGGATTTTTTATAGCGGCGTACTGATAGATCAGCTTGCTGGTAAGTTCAGGATTTTCCGGCACAAGGCGGTGTACTTTTTCAAGTACGGCGATTGTTGCCAGTGTATCGTTTTTCTTTCCCAGCAGTTCGGCTTTCAGCGCCAGGGTATTTAGCTGATTTGAATCTGTATGAAGGATCTCGTCACAAACAGCGATCGCGCGATCTGTTTGTTGCCGCGCATCAAAGGACCGGGCAAGAAGAATGCGGAGGAAAATGCTTTTCGGAAGATCCTTTACAGCCTGCTCCAGGAACGTACTGGCAGAGTCAGGGCGTTTTTCCAAAAGTATGTTGGCAATGCCGATGGCATACGGTTCTTCCGAATTCAATGACCAGGCCTTTCTGAAATCGGCAAGCGCTGGTTCCGGAAGGTTATTCCGGTTCAGCAATACGGCGCGATGAAAATACAGGTCATCACGTTTCGGCTCCTTACGGATACTATCGGTGACAGATGCATAAGGAGGCTGCGCAAGTATTTCGGCATAAGGAGAGTTTTCACCATCACTACCACAGCCAATGACCAGGAATAGCGGGAATAGCAGTGCTATATTGAAAAAACTTCGAAGCATACAGATTTAAAGTTTACTGGTTTAAAAGTCTAAACTTTTGCGTACAGGGTTAAAAACTAACGAGTTGGGTAAAGCTAATTTTTGAACTTTTAAGCCCTGAACTTTTAAACCCGGAATTTGATGACAATTGTCTGACAAACGGGAACCCGACCAAAAATACCTTTGCCGGCGCGTATTAAACGAATAAACATGAAAAAACTTGCTTTCGGTCTCTTGTCTTTCACTGCTTTATTGATCTTATCCCAGGAATCACAGGCTCAGGCCCCGGCTAAAGTAGCGGATACGCTGCATTACCCGGATGAAACACATTTTAAAAATATCCAGCAACTCACCTTCGGTGGTGATAATGCGGAAGCATACTGGAGTTATGACAGCAAGTGGCTGGTGTTTCAACGTACCAGTCCAAAGGATGGTATTCCCTGCGATCAGATCTTTATCGGAAAAGTGCCTCAAAAGCCAGGCGATAAGTTTGAATATAAAATGATAAGCTCGGGAAAAGGCCGTACGACCTGCGCTTTTTTCACCAAAGATGGTAAGCATATAATATATGCGTCAACGCATTTGGGCGCCGATACATGTCCTCCCACACCGGATCGTGCGAAGTATGGCAACAAATATATCTGGCCACTTTACTCCAGCTATGATATTTTCATGGCGGATCTGAATGGAAAGATCGTAAAGCAACTGACCAATTCTACCGGTTATGATGCGGAGGCAACGCTGAGTCCTGACGGAAAAAAGATGATCTATACGAGTGATAAAGATGGCGATATCGAGCTTTATATCATGGATCTTGCCACCGGAAAAGAAAAGCGCATCACCAATGAACTGGGTTACGATGGAGGGGCATGGTTCAGCCCTGATGGTAAAAAGATCATCTGGCGTGCTTCGAGACCAAAGACAGACGAAGAGGTGAAAGAATACAAAGAACTGCTGGCGGAACACCTGGTGGCACCAACCAATATGGAAGTTTGGGTGGCGAATGCAGACGGAAGCAATGCGCGTCAGATTACATCTTATGGTCAGGCCAACTGGGCGCCGAGTTATATGCCTGACAGCAAACGTATCATTTTCGCATCCAACCATGAATATAAAAGAGGATTTCCTTTCAATCTCTATACGGTGAATGAAGATGGCTCCGATCTGAAAAAGATCAGCCGTGATAAAGGATTTGACGCATTTCCAATGTTTTCACCTGATGGCAAAAAGATCGTGTTTGCAAGTAACCGTAACAATGGCGGAACGAGGGATACGAATGTGTTTATTGCAGATTGGGTTGAATAAAAGATTGGCGTAGGGGCCCCCTCTAAATCTCCCCCTTCAGGGGAGACTTTGAACATTCTTTTTGAAGGCAAATTGAAACATATGGAACATTGCTATTCGATGTAATCTGAAATTTCTTTTATCAGAATGTTCAAAATCTCCCCTTCGGGGAGACTTTGAACATTCTTTTTGAAGGTAAATCGAAACACATGGAACATTGCGATTCCATGCAATCTGAAATTTCTTTTATCAGACTGATCTAAGTCTCCCCTGAAGGGGGAGATTTAGAGGGGGCCCTACGCCAGTTTAACTTTTAGCAGTCTCCTCTTACACCAATCCGGTTGCTTCATTTTCCCTTACCTTTGACCACGAAAATTTTTTACTATGGCCACCGGAATGCTCCACCTGCATAATCTTCTTCGTTGGGTTATCCTGATCCTTTTACTGATTTCTATTTTCAAAGCCTATACAGGATGGCAGAAAAAGCGTGCATTCACTGACGGCGACAGGAAAGTGTGGCTGTTTACATTGATCGCTTCGCATGTGAATTTCCTGGTCGGTCTGTATCAGCTTTTATGGGGCAGATTTGGAGCGCTGAAAGTAGAATTGCCCGAAGGAGTAAGCGTGATGCAGGACAAATTCTATCGGTTTTTCTGGATCGAGCATCCAACATTCATGATCATCGCCATCATCCTGATCACCGCCGCCTATAAAATGGCCAAAAAGCCTATCAGCGATGAGCTGAAATTCAAACGGGCATTCTGGCTTTTCATTGTTGCATTGCTGATGATCCTCGTAGCCATTCCATGGTCATTCAGAGAGATCATCGGAAGGCCGTTATTCCCGGGTATGTAATTAAGGTAACCTGCTGGTTATAGCGTTTTCATTGCCCGATGGCAGTTGGCAATGACCATTGTCCGATTTAAACCAGACACTGGAACTGATCCTATGAAAAGAGTGCTAAAACGATCAATAAGATGCAGGACCTTCCGTTAAGCATGCACCGAACGGCTTCTGTAAAGCCGTACATACTTCATAGCTTCGATGCTGTGCAGATCCACAGACTCTATTCGTGAACATCCGCGCTAATTTGCCGAGCATTAGCGGCCTCCAAGTTCGATCACTTCGCAATCCTTCATATCCTTTCCATCAATCACCAACCGTATCAGCGTTCTCGTTTTATGCCACCCCTGCTTTCCCGCTGCGCCGGGATTGATATGCAAGCATTGAAACTGCTGATCAAACATCACTTTCAGGATATGCGAATGACCGCTGATAAAAAGCAATGGGTGATGTTCCTGTAATTGTTTACGCGTTTCCGGATTATACTTTGGTGGTGCTCCGCCAATATGCCGCATCATCACTTTTACGGATTCGCAGTTGAAGACCAATTGTTCCGGATAATGCTGGCGGATATCCTGTCCATCGATATTGCCATAAACACCTCTCAACGGTTTGAATTCGCGCAGGCGTTGCGCCAGCTGATCATTGCCGAAATCACCTGCATGCCAGACTTCATCGCATTTTTCAAAATGACGGAATACGGCTTCGTCGAGAAAGCCATGGGTATCTGATATCAAGCCGATCTTCGTCATAGTTAATCGATCAGTCCTTCTGTTTTCAACTGTTGTAAGATCATGATCGCTCCCGGTGCCTTGTTCGGCTGTTGCAGATATTCTTCAAGGGAAAAATAGGCAAGCCCACCGATCTCCGCGGATGCGACCGGAGTGATGTTTTTATTGACAAAAAAACAATCCTGTTCCATGATAATCCCATTCTGCTCACCAAAGGCCGGGGCTGAAATATGTGTATAAAATTTCAGATCAGATTGGAGAATATCTATGCTTAATTCCTCCGACAGCTCACGGCACAAGGCTACAACGGATGCTTCTCCGGCGTCAACTTTTCCGCCGGGCAGGTAATAACATTGTTTGTTATTGCTGAATGCCAGCATTAGTTTTCTGTTGCGTATGATCAGTGCGCCCGCTGTAGGCAATTGCATGAATGTTTCTTTAATAATTATCTGCAAAATACGGAATGATCAGCCTGTCCGCGGCACGGATTTTATTTCCTAACTTTATGGTATTACGATGCTATGCCATTCAAAAGAAACTTCACATACTGGATTGATAAACGCAGGTGGAAATATATTTTTCTGCTGGCGACACTTGAGCTTTCGGGGAAAGTGACTCCGCTTAACAATTGAGGGGCTTCTGCTCCGGGGCGGGGTAACCCCGCTTAACAATTGAGGCGGTTTCCGTTCCAAAGCGGGGTGATTTTCGACTTCAACATCAACTGATTTTTACCAATCCTATAATTATGCCTCATTACTATAGTTTGGGTTCCATTCCCCACAAACGTCATACGCAATTCCGCAAACCCGATGGAGGTTTGTATTCGGAGCAATTATTTTCAACCGAAGGGTTCAGCAATGATTCTTCGCTCTTGTATCATATCCATCCTCCCACGCAGATCGTTCATACAGAACCTCAGCAGAATGTAGCACCGGAGATCGCTGAAGAAAAGATGCTGAAGCACCGAAGCTTTGAAGGGTTTAAGGTGAAGCCGGTGAAAGATTTTTTGCAAAGCCGTGTTCCGGTTTTAGTGAATAACGATTGTCACATTGTACTGGCTGCACCGCAGGAGGGCATGAAAGATTATTTCTACAAGAACACAGATGCAGATGAAATGATCTTTGTGCATGAAGGCAAAGGTGTATTGCATACGCAGTATGGCAAACTTCCTTTTAGCTATGGCGATTACCTCGTAATTCCGAGAGGAACAATTTATCAGATAACATTTGAGACGACGGATAACCGGTTCTTTATCGTGGAATCATTCAGCCCTGTCCGCTTCCCCAAACGATATCTGAGCAAGTACGGCCAACTGCTTGAGCATTCACCCTATTGCGAAAGAGACATCCGTCCGCCGCAGGATATTTCACCAATTGATCAGAAAGGTGATTTCCTGATCCGCGCGAAAAAGAAAGGTATGCTCTACGGTTTGCATTATGGCACTCATCCATTTGATGTGGTAGGCTGGGACGGCTGTTGTTACCCATTTGCATTCTCCATTCATGATTTTGAACCGATCACGGGGCGTGTTCATCAGCCGCCGCCGGTACATCAGACATTTGAAGCGAATAATTTTGTGGTGTGTTCATTCTGTCCAAGATTGTTTGATTATCACCCGCAGGCGATCCCTGCGCCATATAATCACAGCAATATCGATAGCGATGAGGTGCTGTATTATGTGGATGGTGATTTCATGAGCCGCAAGAATGTGACCCGCGGCATGATCACTTTACATCCGGCAGGTATTCCGCATGGCCCGCATCCCGGAACAGTGGAGAAGAGCATCGGAGCGAAGGAAACAAAGGAGCTGGCGGTGATGGTGGATACCTTTCATCCACTGATGCTGACAAAGCAGGCGCTGGAGATAGAGAATGAGGGGTATGTGATGAGCTGGGCGGAATGAGAGGAGTTGTGAGATATAAAGCACAAAGTCAGGAGTAATCCATCACCACTCATCAAAAGAAATTTGTTCCACTAACCAATTCTTCTTTCCTTTGTTTAACCATTTGGTTAAAATATGTTGAAAAGGTCAAAAGAGGAGACTTCTGAAGAAAGGATATTAGATGCAGCCCGTACCGTATTCCTTCAAAAAGGCATGGCCGGTGCGCGGATGCAGGAGATCGCGGATGAAGCAGGGATCAATAAGGCATTGCTGCATTATTATTTCAAAAGCAAGGAATTATTGTTTGACCGTGTGTTCATGCAGGCTGCGGAAAAGCTGTTTCCAAAAATGCACGCGATATTGAATGGAGATCTGCCGCTGTTTGAAAAGATCGAAAATTTCATAGAAATCTACATGGGGATCATGAGCGAAAATCCTTACCTGCCCTTATTTGTATTGAATGAGATACACAGGGATCCCGAAGGTTTTTATAAGCGCATGAGCTATGATCTCAAATTTCCGAAACCTGAAAAGTTTTTATTGCAGATCGATGAGGAAGTTAAAGCAGGCAGAATAAAACCTGTGAGCCCGCTTCAGTTATTTATGACGATCATATCCGGAATTATATTTCCTTTTGTTGCCAAACCATTGTTTCAGGCACATATAGGTGTGGACGAATTTCAGTTCCGTCAATTCATATTGCAGCGCAAAACCGAGTTTGCGTACTTTATCATTGATGGATTGAAGAAATAATTTTTTTACTATAAAATTAACCAAATGGTTAAGCATGTGAAATGCCTGCTGATTGTGTTATTGCCCTGCTGGCTGCAGGCTCAGGATCCTGATCATCTGAGTCTTGATCAGGCTTATACCGAAGCCCGCAATAATTATCCTGCTATCCGGCAAAAGGATCTTGTAAGGAAAACAGCGGAGCTGAACATTGATAATCTGTCAAAGGCATACCTGCCGCAATTACAATTCAACGGACAGGCCAGTTATCAGTCGGATGTTACCAAAGTGAATATTCCGCTGCCAGGAATCACGGTTCCGTCATTGTCAAAAGATCAGTACAAGATCACTGCTGATCTGAGCCAGACGATCTATGACGGCGGTACGGTTAAGGCTCAAAAGGAGTGGCAGCAGCTCAATGCCGGTGTGGAAGATGGTAAAGCGGAAGTGGAGCTTTATCAGCTAAAGGAGAGGATTAACCAGCTTTATCTTGGTGTGCTTTACCTGGATGAACAGTTGAAACAGGCCGAACTGATACGCAACGATCTTAATAACGGTATTAAAACGGTAAACGCGCAGGTGAATAATGGCGTTGCATTCCGCTCAAATCTTAATCTGCTGAAAGCAGAATTGCTGAAAGCGGATCAACGTGTGATCGAGTTGAATTCGTCAAGAAAAGGAATGATCAATACGCTTGGTTTGTTTCTCAACCGGTCATTATCAGAGGGCATTGTTTTTGAAAAACCTGCAGAGCCAGGAACAACAGACGCTCAGATCGCACGCCCTGAGTTGGACCTGTACAGCAATCAATCGAAATTATTTGCGCAGCAAAACAAATTGATCGATTCAAAAACTCTTCCAAAATTCAGTGGTTTTGTTCAGGGTGGTTATGGAAGACCTGGTCTTAATTTTCTCGATAACAGCTTTGATCTGTTCTATGTGGCTGGCTTGCGATTGAACTGGTCGCTTGGCGGCTTATACACAAAGAAGAAAGAAAAAGAGCTGGTCCGTATCAGTCAGCAGCAGGTAGATCTTCAGAAAGAAACCTTCCTGCTTAACACCAATGCACGGTTGACGCAGGAACAGTCAGATATAGACAAACTGCAAAAGCTGGTGGCAACCGATCATGAGATCATCGATCTCCGCAAATCTGTAAAGGATGCGGCGAAAGTGCAACTGGATAATGGTGTGATCACTGCTACCAATTATTTAGATGAAGTAAATGCTGAAGACCAGGCGAGACAGTTAATGATCACTCATCAATTACAATTATTACAGGCGAAAATCAATTATCAAACCATTTCAGGAAAACAATAAACGCTCTTATGAATAAAAGAATCTTTATACCGGCAATGCTCTTTATGCTCGCGTCATGCGGCAGTAAAGACCATGAAGTGGATGCTTCCGGAAGTTTTGAAACAGATGATGTGGTCGTCTCATCAGAGATCGGTGGTAAAATACTTGCTTTTCATGTGCAGGAAGGTGATAGCCTTGCAGCTAATAGTGTAGTAGGTGAAGTAGACGCCGGGAACATGCGTTTACAGAAAGAGCAGGTGGAAGAAAGCATCCGTTCGCTTGGCGAGAAAACATCGGATGTATCGCCTGCAGTACAATTGCTGCGGGATCAGCTATCGGTTCAGCAAACCCGGGTAGCGAACCTTGAGCACGAAAAAAGGCGTGTGCAAAATCTTGTAAACGAAGATGCAGCTACAGGGAAACAATTGGATGATATCAATTTTCAACTGGAATCAGCAAAAAAGGAATTGGTTGTAACGCAACAGCAGATCAAGGTGCAGCAGAATAACGTGGCGACGCAGAACCGTTCGATCCTCAGTGAAGGAAAGCCATTGACCAAGCGTGTTGCCCAACTGGATGATCAGTTAAAACGTGCGTCGATCGTTAATCCGATCAACGGTATAGTTACCACCAAATATGCGGAAGAGGGGGAGTTCACTTCACCCGGAAAGGCTTTGTACAAGATCGCCGATCTCTCTGTGCTTACGCTGCGCGCTTACATTACCGGCGCACAATTGTCGCAGGTTAAACTGAATCAGCAGGTAAAAGTATTTGCAGATAACGGCGCGGATAAATATCGTGAATACGCAGGCGCCATCACCTGGATCTCAGATAAGGCGGAGTTTACCCCAAAAACAATTCAGACAAAAGACGAAAGAGCCAATCTTGTTTACGCTGTCAAAATAAAAGTAAAAAATGACGGCTATCTGAAGATTGGTATGTACGGCGAAGTATTACTTCATTAAGGTGAGCCTCTTTCAAACCTAAAGTTTCTCTTCGATAAAATAAACTGTATATGGTTTCGGTAATTGTTGACAATATTTTCAAATCATATGGTTCAAAAAAAGCGCCTGTACCTGCATTGAGCGGGATCAGTTTTGAAGTGAACAAAGGCGAGCTTTTTGGTATCATTGGTCCGGATGGAGCGGGCAAAACCAGCCTGTTCAGAATTCTTACCACGTTGTTATTAGCGGATAAAGGTGTCGCTTCCGTTGAAGGTTATGATGTGGTGAAAGATTATAAGGCCATCCGTCAACGCGTGGGTTATATGCCGGGAAAATTCTCCTTATACCAGGATCTGACCGTGCAGGAAAACCTGTCATTCTTCGCCACCATTTTCAATACAAGTATTGAAGAGAATTATGAACTGATCAGGGACATCTATTCGCAGATAGAACCCTTCAAGGACCGGAGAGCCGGAAAGTTATCCGGAGGTATGAAGCAAAAGCTGGCGTTAAGTTGTGCATTGATCCATTATCCGTCTGTTCTTTTTCTGGATGAACCAACAACAGGAGTGGATGCAGTGTCAAGAAAGGAATTCTGGGAGATGTTACGTAAGCTGAAAGAAAAAGGTATTACGATCCTTGTATCTACTCCGTATATGGATGAAGCGTCAATGTGTGACAGAGTTGCGTTGATGCAGCTGGGGAAATTAATGTCTGTGAATACACCGGCAGGGATAGTGAATGAGTTTGGTAAACCCCTGCTTGCCATCCGGGCGGACAATATGCTTCAATTGCTGCGTGATCTGAAGAATGATGATGAGGTGCTGGATGCTTATCCATTTGGTGAGTTTCATCATGCTGTGATGAAAAAAGGTTTCAATACAGAGCGGCTGAATGAGCGGTTACGAGGTCATCCCGGGTTGCAGCTTAAAACGACGCAGCCTGACATCGAAGATTGTTTTATGGACTTAATGAAGAACTGATATGGACAAACAATATGCTATACAGGTCGAAAAGCTTTGTAAGTTTTTCGGCGCTTTTAAAGCGGTGAACGAGATCTCGTTTACGGTCGGCAAAGGCGAGATATTTGGTTTTCTCGGAGCGAACGGCGCGGGGAAAACCACGGCCATGCGAATGCTTTGCGGTCTTTCCATTCCTACGGGCGGAAAAGCATCTGTCGCGGGGTTTGATGTGTTTACGCAAACGGAAGAGATCAAGCGGAATATCGGTTATATGAGTCAGAAGTTTTCCCTGTATGAAGACCTCACGGTAAAAGAGAATATGCAATTCTACGGAGGCATCTATGGAAAGACGGATAGTTTTATAAAGAACAAGACGAATCAGATCATCGAACAGTTAAGCCTGCAGAAGGAAGCCGGTAAACTGGTTCGCTCATTACCGCTTGGCTGGAAGCAGAAGCTTGCGTTTTCTGTAGCAGTTTTTCATGAACCACAGATCGTATTCCTGGACGAGCCGACTGGTGGCGTAGATCCTGTAACAAGACGTGAGTTCTGGAACATGATCTATGAAGCGGCCGCGAACGGTATCACCGTTTTTGTAACCACCCACTATATGGATGAGGCGGAGTATTGCAACCGTGTAAGCATCATGGTCGATGGAAGGATAGAGGCATTGGACACGCCGGCGGGCCTGAAACAGACTTTCAATACAATATCGATGGATGAGGTGTTTTTAAAACTCGCCAGAAAAGCGGTCAGGACAGATGCCTGAGTTTATTATTTATAAAAAGCAACGCAGTGGAACAGATCACCAGAAAAAGCAACAACCGGAACAATGCGCTTCTTGCGTTCATACGCAAAGAGTTCTTTCATATTTTCCGGGATAAGCGCACGATGTTTATTCTGCTGGGCATGCCCATCGTTGAGATCATCATCTTTGGATTTGCGTTGACGAATGAAGTAAAGAACTCAAAGATCGCTGTGTTTGATCAGTCTGCCGATGCGGCAACAATGGCGATCACGAGTGAGCTGAATGCCAGCCGTTATTTCGATGTGGTCAGGCAATTACATTCTTATAACGAGATCGGGGCTGAGTTCAGAAAAGGCACGATGAAGATGGCGGTTGTTTTCCCAAAGAATTTCAACCAGGATCTGCAACACCTGAATAAAGGCCAGGTACAATTAATTGCCGATGCTTCCGATCCCAATGTGGCCACCACACTTACAAATTATGCAAGTGCTGTGATTCTCGATTATCAGGATCGTATCACGCAGCAAAGAAAGCTGCCGTATACGATCAAAACGGAGCAACGCATGTTGTACAATCCACAATTGAAAGGTGCTTACAGTTTTGTTCCCGGTGTGATGGCCATGGTGCTGATGTTGATCTGCACGATGATGACGGCAGTGACGATCGTAAAGGAGAAAGAAACGGGAACGATGGAGATCATGCTGGTATCGCCACTGCAGCCTTTGAAGATCATTGTGGCGAAAGCGGTGCCGTACCTGTTGTTGTCATTGGTTAATATCGCAAGTATTTTATTGCTGAGCAGGTTTGTACTTGGTGTGCCGATACAGGGAAGTTTGTTGCTGCTGATCAGCGAAGGCATTCTTTTTATCATCACCTCACTTACGCTCGGGTTGCTTATTTCCACGTCAACGGATTCACAGCAAACGGCGATGTTTATTTCATTGACGGGTATGTTCCTGCCAACGGTGATGCTGAGCGGGTTTATGTTCCCGATTGAGAACATGCCGAAACCTTTGCAGATCATTTCCAACCTGGTGCCAGCACGGTGGTTTTACTCGATTGTAAAAGATGTGATGATAAAGGGACTTGGATTTGCGGCGGTGTGGAAGGAAACGCTGATACTGGTTGGGATGACGGCGGGGTTGTTGGGGTTGAGTATACGGAAGTTTAAGGTGAGGTTGGAGTAAGCCCCCTCTCAATCTCCCCCTTCAGGGGAGATTTAAGGTCGCCTACAGAAGGGATACACATCGTAATGAACATAAATATGCGATGTGAATAGATGCTTCTTTAATAATGTATGTGCAAAGTCTCTCCTGAAGGGGAGATTTAAGGTCGCCTACAGAAGGGAGGCACATCGTAATGAGCATAAATATGCGATATGAATAGATGCTTCTTTAATAATGTATGTGCAAAGTCTCCCCTTCAGGGGAGATTTAAGGTCGCCTACAGAAGGGATGCACATCGTAATGAACATAAATATGCGATGTGAATAGATGCTTCTTTAATAATGTATGTGCAAAGTCTCCCCTTCAGGGGAGATTTAAGGTCGCCTACAGAAGGGATGCACATCGTAATGAACATAAATATGCGATATGAATAGATACTTCTTTAATAATGTATGTGCAAAGTCTCCCCTGAAGGGGGAGATTTAGAGGGGGCCCTATGCCAATCTGTAATGTCCATGAACTACAAAATGAATTTATGCGAAGTTTAAAATTTCTGCTGCAAAAAGAATTCCGCCAGATCTTCCGCGATAAGTCTATCCTCCGGATCATCTTCGCCATGCCTTTAATGCAGTTGCTCATATTACCACTCGCAGCGGATTATGAAATGAAGAACATCAGCCTGAGTGTAGTGGATCATGATCATTCGGCGTATTCGCGGCAATTGGTTAATAAGATCACAGCCTCCGGATATTTCAGATTGAATGATTATTCGTCAGCCTATCAGAATGCATTGAATGAAGTAGAAAAGGATCGCTCCGATATCATTCTTGAAATACCAGCGCGTTTTGAAAAGGAGCTGGTTGACAGGAATGAATCGACCTTATTTATTGCCTCCAACGCGATCAATGGAACAAAAGCCGGATTAGGCAGCGCCTATCTGCAAAGTATCATCCGTGATTATAACCGGGAAGTGCGGATGGAATGGGTGCAGGCACCGAGGTTCAGTCCTGAATTGACGATCGACATTACTTCTTCCAACTGGTTCAATTCTTTCCTGAATTACAAGAAGTTTATGGTGCCGGGAATACTTGTTGTGCTGGTAACGATGGTGGGTGCATTTCTCACCTCTTTAAATATTGTACGTGAAAAAGAGATTGGTACGATTGAGCAGATCAATGTGACGCCGGTGAAAAAGTATCATTTCATTTTGGGTAAATTAATTCCCTTTTGGTTGTTGGGATTGGTGGTGATGTCGCTTGGGTTGCTTATTGCGGGATTGATCTATCATATTGTGCCGGAGGGAAGTTTTCTGACGATCTATGTTTTTGCTGGTGTGTATCTGCTGGCTGTGCTGGGATTGGGATTGCTGGTCTCCACTTATACGTCGAATCAGCAGCAGGCGATGCTGATTTCGTTTTTTATTATGATGATCTTTATTCTGCTGGGCGGGCTTTATACGTCTATTGATAGTATGCCGGTGTGGGCTCAGTGGGTTACGAAATTTAATCCGGTGACGTATTTTATTGAAGTGATGAGGTCGGTGGTATTAAAGGGGAGTGGGCTGGGGGATATAGGAAGGCAGTTGATGATTATGGCGGGGTTTGCGGTGTTTTTGAATGGGTGGGCGATTTTGAATTATAGAAAGAGGGCGTAGTAGAGTTTGTTTTTTAATCTTCAGAGCGCGAATTTCAGGATTGGAGGTGCGTTATGCGCTTTATGTCTGAACAGGGTGTGGTGCAACTGTGGAGTGTTCTCAATAGTTCAGTCGCTATTAGAGTGTTCGGATCTCACACCTTCACGCCGTTAACCTGCTTGAAATGCGCGAACATCTTCATATCCTCCCCGTCTTTTGAATTGTCAAAGAAAAACGTCTGATAACTTAATTGGGCTGCATCATATAAGAGATCCAGTGATCTGTAGTATCTGCTGCGGATTGTTTCAGGCGGAACATCATGGCCTCCCTTAGCGTGCCGCGCCTGCACCCGGAAAATATTGATATCGGGAGATTTGGTTGAAACAAAATAAAGATACTATAAGCAGTGTAGCTCCAGCACCATTAAAAAGTGTTCAATCTCAAAGTTAAATTATGGCAGCAGAAAAGAAAGATATCGTTGCGACAGTGATGCAAATAAAACGCGTCAAACAGTTATCTTTTGCAATCGATGAATCCTTATTTAAAGGCGGGCAGACGCAGTCTTCTATTAATCTTCAATACAGATTTGACGTTAATCTGGAACAGAAATTCCTGAATTTTATGCTACGGGTAGCGTACCTGCAGCCTGAAACAAATAGAGAAGACCTGTCGATATCCTGATAGCGTCTCCATCGTTATAGATATGATTGAAGCATTTCGGATTTTTCCGCTGTTTGATATCGCAAAACTTTATCGCTGCCATGCCAGTTGAAAATACCTCAAGTGTTACAAGATATTTCCGTTTGGCGGCCTTAATACAAAACCTTCTCTACCAGATCATCCGGTAAAGTGGGGTGTTTGCCGGCCTTTTCGAAAGGATACGGCTTGTCAAACATTTGATTTGCTAGTGAATGGAGAAAAATTTATACGCTGAATTCCGCTCACGCAGTTGCTGATCCGCACTGATCTGCTCGAATTGCAGCACCTGGGAAGCTCCTTCAGATTTGGGGTAGATATGCATGGCCTTCCGGACATAGACCGCCTTTGAGCTGGTGACAGCTCCGGGTTTAGTGGCGGTTGTAGTCTTTTTGTTGCTTTTAGCCGTGTGGTAAAGGTTTGAAAAAAGCGGAATTGTCGGGATTGAAAATATATTATCACCCTTCCCTGCCACAAGTCGACCGTTCTGTTATTGCGAGTTATGCGTAGACCGTAGAAAGACTGCCCCGAGACTGAATAAACAACTAGGAGATACCGAATAAAAGGCATTTTGCACCAAGAAACCTCGGAAGCTCCCAAACCTCTCAAACCTTTTCCCAGCCCGAAGGCTGGCACGCTTATGGTTCTTTTTCGTTATATTCATACAACTAAAAACGATTTCGCCATGCTCAAATTAAATGACCTGAAACCGGGAGATGTAATCTCCATCAACGACGAAGGGATACAGAGGGAAGGAATAGTAGTTAGAGTAAGCCATGAAGACCACCAGGCCCTGGTGAATAATGGTATCCAGGATTTCTGGTACAGTCCCCAGGAAATGAAAGCCATTCCGCTCGATGAACACCAGCTTTCGAGACTTGGTTTTACCCACGAAATGGTTGACGGAGGCGTGAAGTACAAAAAAGACTCATTCCGGCTGGTAACTCCCAAGGCCGGCGATTTTTCCAATATAGACATGTGGTGGCGTGAAGACCGCCGTCACTTCAGCTTTCCGCTCGGTGTGCACGAATTGCAAAACCTGCATTTGTCGATGACGAAGATTCCGCTGGGAATGGCGTAGAGAGACGATGGCTGATGACCGATGGAAGTCATTACCTGGCTTAATTAGGTTTCGGCTATTGAACAATATTTGCCGTCAGATCAGATTTTTAAATCGGGTCTGACGGTTTTTATTGAGTTAGATTTTGATTATCAGATTAGTAGCTCTGTTTTTCGGCCAATGGCCATCGGTCAACGGCCACCGAACAAACCGGGAAAACCTTTCAATTTGAAGCCAAAATGCACTAACTTCGCACGTTCCGGGGAAAAACTGGGAGTGAATTTTCTTTTTTACGGTATATACTCCTATCTTTGCACCCCTAAAAATAGTATGTCGAAACAACCCCTTATTAAACAAGATGGTATCATTCTGGAAGCGCTTTCTAACGCTATGTTCAGGGTGAAGCTGGAAAATGGACACGAAATACTGGCGACCATCTCAGGGAAGATGCGGATGCACTACATCCGGATCCTGCCTGGTGATAAAGTGGGAGTGGAGTTGTCTCCATATGATTTGACAAGGGGAAGGATCAATTTCAGGTACAAATAAACTGATTCATGAGAGGAGCGATCAGGCGAATCTCAGAACATTTAGAAATATAAAAGTGATTCGTCATGAAAGTTAGAGCATCCATCAAAAAAAGAAGTGCAGATTGCAAGATCGTACGTCGTAAAGGCAAACTGTATGTGATCAACAAAAAGAACCCACGCTTCAAGCAGCGTCAGGGATAATCCACCTTCGCTAAAGCTACGGCGGACATGTACCCCGGGCGGAAGGCAAATCAGTAAATAACAAACAAAATAGTAGAGAAATATGGCACGTATTGCCGGTGTTGACTTACCAAAAAACAAAAGAGGCGAAATAGGGCTGACCTATATCTATGGTATCGGACCTTCTACCGCCAGGTACATTCTTGATAAGAACAATATTGATCGCAGCAAGAAAGTACATGAGTGGAATGATGACGATCTGAACGCTATCCGTACTACCATCACGGATGAGCTGAAAGTTGAAGGTCAGCTGCGTTCTGAAGTGCAAATGAGCATCAAGCGTTTGCTTGATATCGCTTGCTACCGTGGCCTCCGTCACAGGAAAGGTCTGCCGGTTCGTGGTCAGCGTACTAAAACCAATAGCCGTACACGTAAAGGAAAACGTAAGACGGTTGCGGGTAAGAAGAAAGCGACTAAGAAATAATTCTAATTAAAAAGTCACCCCACTTATCGAACGAAAGCGTTCGCAATTGTTAAGTGGGGTGAATTTTTACTTTGATGAATACGGCTAATAGAAACTGAATCAATTTCGGATCGCTAAGCCGGCGGGAGAAATGGTTCAATTCCGGGATCATATCCGGGATGACATTGAAAAAACTTTAAAGATTACCTCAGAACATGGCAAAAGCACAACAGCAACAGAGCGCGAAAGCGTCTGCGAAGAAGAGAGTGGTAAAAGTGGACGCTTACGGCGACGCTCACATCTCTGCAACTTTCAACAACATCATTATCTCCCTTACCAACAAGACTGGTCAGGTTATCTCCTGGAGCAGTGCTGGTAAAATGGGTTTCAAAGGTTCTAAAAAGAACACTCCTTACGCAGCGCAAATGGCAGCTGCAGACGCGGCTAAAGCTGCACTGGACGCTGGTCTGAAAAGAGTAGACGTTTATGTGAAAGGTCCAGGCTCTGGTCGTGAAGGTGCGATCCGTTCTCTTTCACAGAGCGGTGTTGAGATCGTGATGATCAAAGACGTAACTCCGCTGCCACACAACGGATGCCGTCCTCCAAAGAAAAGAAGAGTTTAATGGTTATCGGTAGTCTCCGACTACCGATTCATTATATACTACGCCTGTTGTACGTAGTTTCTGACTACGTATAACTTTCATTTATTAAAAGGGTGCCCGATTAATTTTTTTAAGGCTTTTTAACGATCGACGCACCGCACACTAAAAAAGCTTAATGAAAGTACAATTATGGCACGTTACAATGGTCCAAAGACCAAAATCTCCCGCATCTTCGGTGAGCCTATTTTAGGAAATGGTAAATGGTTGGGTAAAAACAGCAACCCTCCCGGTCAGCACGGTGAAAAACGCAAACGTAAAACGTTAGGAGAGTACGCTCTTCAGCTGCGTGAAAAGCAAAAAGCGAAATACACTTATGGAATCCTTGAAAAACAATTCCGTAAGACATTCGACGAAGCTTCCCGCCGTAAAGGTGTAACAGGTGAAAACCTGATCAAACTCCTGGAAGCACGTTTGGATAATACGGTTTTCCGTATGGGTATCGCTCCAAGCCGTCCTGCTGCCCGTCAGTTGGTTAGCCACAAACACATTGAAGTAAATGGTGAAGTAGTGAATGTCCCTTCTTTCCAGCTGAAAGCTGGTGATGTAGTAACCATCAAAGAAGGCAGCAAAGCAAATTCATCTATCACTTCTGTTGTTCGTGCCAAAAACCCAAAATTCAGCTGGCTCGATTGGAACGAGACTGAATTCAAAGGTACTTTCATCACTTACCCTGAAAGGGAAAGCGTTCCTGAGAACATTAAGGAGCAATTGATTGTTGAATTGTACTCCAAGTAATAAGTAAAAGTTGCCCCGCTTAACTGTTGAGAACACGTTCTTTCGATAAGAGGGGCTACTTTTTAATTCTTGCGTTTTACCATTTAAAATTTAAATCTAAATATGGCCATTTTAAATTTCCAAAAACCGGATAAGATCATTCTGCAGAAGGCGACTGATTTCGAAGCTCAGTTTGAGTTTCGTCCATTGGAGCCTGGCTTTGGTGTTACAATCGGCAATGCACTGCGTCGCGTTTTGCTTAGCTCACTCGAAGGCTATGCAATCATCGGGGTTAAGATCGAAGGTGTAGAGCATGAGTTTGCAACAATGAAGGGAATCAGTGAGGATGTGGTGGAAATTTTCCTGAACCTGAAACAGGTTCGCTTCAAAAAGATCGTTGATCATGAGGTGGCAAATGAGAAAATTCTCCTGTCACTGAAAAATAAAACAGAATTCACAGCCGGTATGATCGGTGAAGGAACACATTCTTTCCAGATCATGAACCCGGATCTGCTGATCTGTACACTGGATTCTTCTGCGAAAATGGATATCGAACTGACGATCGGTAAAGGTCGCGGTTATGTTCCTGCTGAAGAAAACAAGCCAAAAGATGCTCCGATCGGTTACATTCCAATCGATGCGATCTACACTCCGATCAAGAACGTGAAATACACGATCGAAAATACGCGTGTGGAACAACGCACTGACTTCGAAAAACTGATCATGGAAGTATCTACAGATGGCACGATCCACCCCGAAGAAGCGGTTAAACAAGCTTCAAGGATCCTGATCCAGCATCTGATGATCATCACTGACGAAAACATCACATTCGACAATAAAGAAGAGAAGAAAGAAGACCTGGTGGACGAGCAAACACTGCAACTGCGCAAAGTGCTCAAAACTCCACTGGAAGATCTGGACCTCTCCGTCCGCGCCTTCAACTGTCTGAAGGCCGCTAAGATCAATTCGCTGAGCGAACTGGTACAATACGAGCAGGAAGACCTGATGAAGTTCCGCAACTTCGGTCAGAAATCCCTGGCTGAGATCGAGCAGGTGCTCACTGAGCGCGGCCTTGGTTTCGGTATGGATCTGGCGAAACTGGGTGTTGATAAAGACGAATTGTAATTTTCCGTTAGTAGTCAGAGACTACTGACAACCATTTTTATAACGTAGGCTGTAATTCCTGACACGGTACAGCCGGTAAAACTAAAAGTCATGCGTCACGGAGACAAAGTAAAAAATCTAGGCCGTAAGAAAGCACACAGGGACGCCCTGCTGGCGAATCTTACTATTCAGCTGATCACGCACAAGCGTATCGTAACTACACTCGCTAAGGCAAAAGCACTGCGTGTGTATGCTGAGCCCCTGATCACAAAAGCGAAAGAGAATACAACGCACCAGCGTCGTATCGTATTCAGCTATTTGCAGGATAAAGAAGCTATCAAAGAATTGTTTGGTGCTGTTGCTGAGAAAGTTGCTGGCCGTCCTGGCGGTTATACACGTGTTATCAAACTGGGCGCACGTCCTGGTGATAATGCTGAAACCGCGTTGATCGAGCTGGTTGACTTCAACGAAATTTATGGTAAGGGTAAGGGTGAAGCTAAGGAAGGCGCCAAGAAGACGCGTCGTAGCCGTAGCGCAGGCACTGCCAAGAAAACCGAGGCGAAAGCGGAGGAAACCACTACCACAGAAGAGAAAGCAGCAGAATAATTTTTCTTCCAACGTATAAAATGCCCCGCTCTGTCTCAGGTCGGGGCATTTTTGTTTTAACTTAGAACGTCACTAGTGCGGGTTCGATAGCCGTAGATTGATGTCCGCCGCGGCGGACGAATGAGAGTTTGAAAATCGAAAGCGCATATGATGACGGAAGATTCGGCCAATGGCCTTTGAACAATTTTCAGATACTCTCAATAATCGGTCATGAATCAACAAAACAACAGAAACTTACAGCAATTCAGGAATGAAGTGGGCATACGGTTTCAATTGTACAACAGCCTTTTTACTTCACTGCCTTTTCACCGGATAGAAAAAACCGGGATCCTTTTGTCGCTTCTTTCAAATATCTGCGAAGAAGGGTATAAGAAGAACCAAAGCCCGATCAATATCATTGAGGAGTTCTTTACAAAACATACTTCTTATGGCAATGAAAAGGAAAGGACAGACCTGCTTTTTCGCTTTGTGCAGTATGTGGAGCGCCAGGTAGTATTGTTTGATGCATTGGAAGATGCGGCATTCCGTGAGGTGCATGATCTGAATGGCATGGGAACGCTGAAGCATCTGGAATCAGAAGTATTACAGGATAATAAGCAGAAGGAACTTGCTTCAAAGCTGGAGGACTTCTCCGTTCGTCTCGTATTGACGGCGCATCCTACACAGTTCTATCCCGGATCTGTATTGGGAATTATTAATGATCTGTCCCGGGCATTGAGCGATAATAATTCCATCCTGATCAACACTTATCTCCAGCAATTAGGAAGAACGCCGTTCTTCAAAAAGCAAAAGCCAACGCCGTATGATGAAGCGGTGAGCCTGATCTGGTATCTGGAGAATGTGTTTTATTCAGCAGCAGGCAAGATCGTTTCAGCTATCCGGAATCAATTCCAGGATGCTGTGAGCAAAGACAACCCGATCGTGCGCATGGGCTTCTGGCCGGGTGGCGACAGGGATGGCAATCCATTTGTTACAAGCGAAACAACCCTGCAGGTAGCTGACGCTTTGCGCGGAGCGATCATCAAATGTTATTACCTCGATGTTCGCAGACTCAAGCGCCGTCTTACGTTTGATGGTATTGACACTATTCTCACAGAGCTGGAGAACAGGTTGTATACAAACCTCTTTATTCCTGGTTTAAAAACGAAACTTACGAGTGAAGATGTGATCAAAACACTGGAAGAGATCCGTGAGATCATCATTTACAAACACAATGGTTTATTCCTTTACAAAGTAGACAACCTGATCAATAAGGTAAGGATCTTTGGTTTCCATTTTGCATCGCTTGATGTCAGACAGGAAAGCTCCATACACGGTAAAGTGCTGGATACATTAGCAAATGCCGGCGCGATCGATGCAGGTTATCCAAAAATGACCAGTGAGGAGAAGATCAGATATCTTTCATCTATTGAAACTCCAGCAGATCCGTCTCAATTGCAGGAGCCCCTTTATCAGGATACATTGAAGTCTGTAAAAGCTGTTAAAACCATTCATCAGTTCAATGGCCCCGAGGGTTGTAACCGCTATATCATCAGCCAGTGCAACAGTGCGTTGAACGCAATGGAGGTCTACGGCCTGTTCCTGCTTGGCGGATGGAAGAAAGAGGAAATGAATATCGACATCGTGCCGCTGTTTGAAACGATCGGTGATCTGAAAGAAGCCGCAGATATCATGAAAACATTGTACACAGATCCTGCCTATCGTGCACACCTGGCAAGAAGAAACAATCGCCAGACCATTATGCTTGGTTTCTCTGATGGCACAAAAGACGGCGGTTATCTGATGGCTAACTGGAGTATCTACAAAGCAAAAGAACAACTCACTGCGATCTCAAGAGAGTATAAAGTGGATGTGATCTTCTTCGACGGTCGTGGTGGCCCTCCTTCACGCGGCGGTGGTAAAACGCATAAGTTCTATGCATCCATGGGGCAGAATATTTCCAATAAAGAAATACAACTGACGATACAGGGACAAACAGTAAGTTCCAATTTCGGTATTATCGATGCTGCGCAATATAATATCGAGCAATTGCTGAACGCGGGTATCTCAAATGATCTGTTCCCGACAAAATACTTTACGCTGAACGAAAAAGAGGAAAATCTCCTGCAGGAGCTCTCCGAATATGGCTATGAGGCCTATAAGGAACTGAGAGATCATCCTTATCTCGCGGATTATTTGCTACACGCAAGTCCGTTGAAATATTATAGCGAAACAAATATCGGCAGTCGCCCGGCCAAACGCGGTAAAGGCTCCGGCATTTCACTGAAAGATCTTCGCGCCATTCCGTTTGCGGGTTCCTGGAGCCAGCTGAAACAAAATGTAACAGGTTTTTACGGTGTGGGCTCAGGACTAAAGAAGCTGGAAGAAAGCGGAAGATTAGGAGCGGCGCAACAGTTATACAAGGATTCATTATTCTTCAAAACACTGATCGATAACTGCGAGATGGCGATGATGAAATCATTCTTCCCATTGACGGCCTATCTCAGTTCGCATAAGCAGTATGGGGAGATCTGGCAGAAGATTTACAATGAATTCGATCTGACACGTCAGTACCTTGCAAAGTTATCCGGGCACACAGAACTGATGGCAGATTACCCGATCGATCAGTTATCCATTCAAATGCGTGAGCGGATCGTATTGCCGCTGCTTACTATACAGCAGTATGCGTTGACAAAAGTCCGAGAGTTTGAAGAACAGCTGATACAGGCGCCGATGAAGGAAGTGTATGAGAAGCTGGTGATGCGTTGTTCGTTTGGGATCATCAATGCGGGACGTAACTCGGCTTAGGATTACGCAAATTTACTTCGCGGATTCTGCGGGTAGTGTATTAAAAAAGAAGGGTCATTATTTATTGATTAAATAATGACCCTTCTTTTTATGTTAACTAATTCGTGTAATTCGCCAATCAAATCCGCGTACTAGAAGGCGAAAACTCCTGCCAGCAGAAACGTTGCTGTGCTTTTCTTTCCCGTCACACCATCGTTTTTGCTGAATACGGCTTGTGAAGCGTTATCAAGGCGGAATTCAGGGATCAGGGTGAAATTGCCTGATTTGTATTGAGCCGATAATGTTGTCTGGAAGATGTTTGCACCAACTTTCACTGCATCTTTTTCGTCGGCGAAATATTCTGTGCGAAGTGTGAATCCCAGTGCAGGGGTAGGATCCAGGTTGAAGTAGAGTGCAGATCCCCACCATTTGTCCGTTCCGTCTTTTACATCATTCTTCACCAACTGGATCGTACCGTCATAACCGATACCGAATTTCTCAGACACTTTTGCAGAGGCAGTGATACCAACCTGGTTTACACTTACTGCATCTGGCGTTGATTTGGCACCAAACCAGCCCGAGTAGTTAGCGAAGATGGAGAATTTTTCACCGACATGACTGTACTGCGCATTTAGCACTTTTGTACTTGCCCAATCCGGTGATGTGGCATCAGTGGGGTTGGCGATGCCGATCATGATACCATTACCATTATTCAATGCGAAATCTGCTTTTATGCCGGTGTGGGAAAATGGTCCGTAAGAGAACATGTAGGACATGCTATAGTTGCGATTTGCTTGCGGATCCAGCACTTCATAACCGATATGTGTGCCCCATTTACCGAGAGACAATGTTACTTTCTCTGAGGGTTTCCAGTATACATAAGCTTGCTTGATCACCTGTAAGGTTTTGTCATCTGCATAAGAGAATTCTTCAGCTCTTTTTCCAAAACCGAGATCAGCAACAACCCCTGCTTTTTCCGTGGAATAAGTGGCTTTAACAGAAGCCATGCCCAGTTGAAAAGTGTTTTGCGAGTTGGTAAAACTGGTCAGGCTGTTGTAACCGAAGCCGCCATTTGGAGTATTATCGAAATTGAATCTGTAATAACCGTCAACTGACCCGGAGATTTTGAGAGGGTTTTCTTTTGCTGTGGAATCTTGAGCAAGAATATTTGTGCACGCACAGGCTGTCATTAACAGCAAAAGGCTATTTTTTTGTAACATTGTATTACATTTTAGATGTTAAGGAAAGGGCACAGCAGGTATAGACTTTTGCGAGAAGTTTATGCCAATTAGTCTGTGCCTTTTTCTATGGTTAATGGTTAAGCGAGACTTAAGAGGGTAGGGATTAACATTCCTTGCCCGTTGTCCGGTGATCATTGTTCTGTTGCGAGCAGAACAATGATCACCGGTTTTATTTGGAATGGATTATTATCAAGAGACGAGCAAAACTGGAATTCTCAACGGGATGTTGCTTATTCAGCGATTTCTTTTTCTTCAAAGACCCCGTTGTTATGTACAAGGAGTGTACCCTGAACATATTTTTCGTTGTGTTGAGATGCATCGAGACCTTCCTGTTCTTCTTCTTCAGTTACGCGCATTGGCAGGATCAGGTTGATCACTTTAAAGATGATGAAGGAAACGATAAAGCTATAGCTGACGGCCAGCAGCATACCAACGAGCTGGATAGGGAATTGAGTAGGGAACAGGGCCGTGTCACCTGGTTTTGTGTAGCTGAACACACCAGTGAGAAGCATGCCGGTGATACCACCAACACCATGACAGGCGAATACATCCAGCGGGTCATCCAGTTTTGTTTTATGTTTCAGGAATTCAGCAACGACATTGGAGATGATTGCTGCAATAAAGCCAATGAACAGTGCCTGGGGAACACCAACAAAGCCAGCTGCGGGAGTAATAGCAACAAGGCCTACAACTGCACCGATACAGAAACCGAGAACTGAAGGTTTTTTACCGCGGATCACATCCCAGAACATCCAGGAAAGGCCGGCTGCTGCAGCAGCAGTATTGGTTGTAGCGAAGGCGTATACAGCGAGTGAGTTTGCACCAACTGCGCTACCGGCATTAAAGCCAAACCATCCAAACCACAGAAGACCGGTGCCGATCAATACATAAGGAATATTGGCAGGCGCAGCTGCGCTTGGGTTCTTGCGTGGTTTCAATACCAGCGCACCCGCAAGTGCGGCCATACCGGCAGAAATATGTACAACAGTACCACCGGCAAAATCCTGAACACCCCAGCTGGCCATCAGTCCCTCGGGATGCCATGCCATATGACAAAGAGGTGCGTATACAAGGATGCCGAACAGTACGATAAACAATGTATAAGAGCTGAAACGGATACGTTCTGCTACCGCGCCAACCACCAGGCCCGGAGTGATGATTGCAAACATCAATTGAAAGAAGGCGAATAATGGCAGCGGTACAGTAGATGCAGCGGCCCAGGGTTCTCCATTGATCACATCCTTAAAGAAGAAGAACGTGCGAGGATCGCCGATCAGACCATTAATGGATGATCCGAAACAAAGGCTGAATTGTACAACAATCCAGAGAACAGAAATGATACCAGCAGAAACAGTGCTTTTGATCATGGTAGAAAGCACGTTTTTGCGGCCAACCATTCCGCCATAGAAAAAAGCCAGGGCCGGGGTCATCAGGAATACAAATGCACAGGAGACGATCAGCCAGGCGATATCTCCGCTGTTGTAGGTGTACGTTGGTGCACCATCTGCGCCTGTGACCGAGGCGGGGTCGAAAGATGCTGCGGGACTCACAAAGATGGCTGCGATCGCTACGATCAGCAGGACAAGAAAGGGAGCCACCTGTTTCACGGTAGTTTTGCTCATAGTCAGTAAAGTGGGGTTTAAATATTAAATAAAAATGTCATGCAGCAATCATTAAACCTAAATTAGAGCTTTTTTAGCACAATTGTATTTGGAATGGAAAATATTTGAATAAATGTTTAAAAAATGTGTATTCAACTAATGAAATATATTAATTACTGTATTTTATAATTTGTTTGTTATAGTAATAAAAAACCTGCCCGGACGAGCCTGACAGGGGATATAACTGTTTTAACGGCCGTTTTTCACGGCCTGGCGGCTATAACGAGACAACCTTCAGGATAGAGTCTTTGGTTTCGAGAAGAGAAACGCCACCACTGAGGAATTCATCCACCTTTCTGGCACACTCCCGGCCTTCGCTGATAGCCCAGACAACCAGTGATTGTCCGCGGCGGGCATCACCTGCTGTGAAGATCTTTGGTAAACTGGTCTGGTAGTTTTTGTCAGTAGCCTTGATATTGCCGCGTTCGTCTTTTTCAATTTCAAGAAGATTCAGCAAACCTTCGTGCTGTGTATGTACAAAGCCCATTGCCAGCAAAGCGAGTTCGCATGGCATTTCTCTTTCGCTGCCCGGAACTTCTGCCATTTGTGCGGGGCGACCATCGCCTGATGCTTTCCATTCAAGATCGACTACCTTCAATGCCTTCAGATTTCCATTTTCGTCACCCACAAATTCTTTCGTAGCGACCGCCCAATGCCTTTCACAACCTTCTTCATGTGATGAAGTTGTTTTCAGGATCATCGGGTATGTGGGCCATGGCATCATCGTGGTGCGATCAGCCGGAGGCTTGGGTAATAATTCAAATTGTGTTACAGAATTTGCGCGGTGACGGTTGGATGTGCCAACGCAATCAGACCCTGTATCACCACCACCAATCACAATCACATTCTTACCTGTAGCTAATACTTCTTCATGAAGAATATTGCTCTCGATATTGCCGAATGCCAGCGGATCCTTTCCTGCATTGCGTTTGTTCTGTTGCTTCAGGAACTGCATGGCGAAATAAACGCCTTTCAGTTCTCTGCCCGGAACAGGAAGATTGCGGGGCACGGTAGATCCACACGCCAGCACGATCGCATTGTATTCACGCAGCAGATCATTGATCTGCACATTCACGCCCACGTTTGCATGGCATTGGAATACCACGCCTTCCTCTTCCATTACTTTGATCCTTCTTTCTATCACCCATTTCTCCAGTTTGAAATCAGGTATGCCATACTGTAATAGACCACCCGGCTTATCATCGCGCTCGAAAACTGTTACACTATGACCTGCATAATTCAACTGCGCCGCTGCTGCAAGTCCCGCGGGGCCGGAACCGATGACGGCAACTTTTTTACCTGAGCGAAGGTTTGGCTTTCTCGGCTTCACAAAGCCCTTATCAAATGCGATCTCGATAATATGTTTTTCGATCTCTTCGATCGACACTGGTGGTTGGTTGATCCCCAGCACACAGGCCGACTCGCAAGGTGCAGGACAGATACGACCGGTGAACTCGGGAAAGTTATTGGTAGATGTGAGGATGTCGTACGCTTCTTCAAAATCTTTTCTGTATACGGCATCATTGAACTCCGGTATCACATTACCAAGCGGGCAACCGCTATGGCAGAATGGAACGCCGCAGTTCATGCAACGCGCAGACTGTTCGTTAAGCTTCTGCTCGCTGAACTTCTCTACGAATTCTTTATAGTTATGCAGCCTTTCCTGCACCGGCACTTTACCAGGCATTTCCCTGGTAAAGTCTTTGAATCCTGTTGGCTTACCCATTAGAAGAGAGTTTATAGTTTGAAGCTGTTAAAAAGTAAAAATTCAAAAGTAGAAAGTAAAAGAGTCCCTGGTTTAAAATTCAAAAGTTATACTGCAACTGTATTTATAAGGATAGTTACAGTATAACTTTTTTACTTTTTACTTTTGACTTTTTACTTCGATGGTATTTGTCCGTTTTTGGAGCACTACTTTTTTATAATCTTTCGGGAACACTTTTACAAAATGCTGGAGTTGGTTATCCAGATCCTGTAAGATGAATTTCGCAACAGTGCTGTCTGTGTATTCAAGATGTTTCTGGATCAGGGTGAACAGCTCGTTCTTGTCTTCCAGTTCGCATGCATCCAGGTCAACCATTTCAAGGTTGCAGTTTTCCCTGAACTTACCTTTTACGTCATACACGTATGCAATACCGCCGCTCATACCTGCTGCGAAGTTTCTTCCCGTATCGCCAAGTATCACTACAAGGCCGCCGGTCATGTATTCGCAACCGTGATCACCAATGCCTTCTACAACTACCTGTGCGCCTGAGTTGCGCACGCAGAAGCGTTCGCCTGCTTTGCCACGGATGAATGCTTCGCCGCTGGTTGCGCCATAGAATGCCACGTTGCCGATGATGATGTTCTCTTCCGGAACGAATGATGAATTGCGTGCAGGATAGATGATGAGTTTTGCACCGCTTAATCCTTTTCCGAAATAGTCATTTGCATCACCTTCCAGTTCCAGCGTCATGCCTTTTGTATTGAAGGCGCCGAAGCTCTGGCCCGCTGTACCGTTGAATTTGAAATGAACGGTATTCTCCGGTAATCCTGCTGCTTTGTATTTCTTCGTGATCTCATTGGACAGAACGGTTCCGGCTGTACGATCTGTATTGATGATCGGGAACGAGCCGCGCACTTTTGTTTTGTGCTCCAGTGCAGGTCTCGCTGCTTCCAGCAATTTCCAATCGAGAATATTTTCCAGTCCGTGATCCTGCTCTTCGCTTTTATATAACCCCGTGTATTCTGAAGCGGGTTCTTTATAGAGGATCGGAGAAAGGTCAAGGTTCTTGTATTTCCAGTGAGTGATATTGTCACGCACTTCAAGGTTTTCTACCTGGCCGATCATTTCATTTACTGTTCTGTAGCCAAGTTCCGCCATGATCTCCCGCAATTCCTGCACCATAAAGCGGAAGAAGTTCACCACGTGATCAGCTGCACCGGTAAAGCGTTTGCGCAGGTCAGGGTCTTGTGTAGCAACACCGACAGGGCATGTATTGAGGTGGCACTTACGCATCAGAATACAACCTTCCACCACTAACGCCGCAGTGGCAATACCCCATTCTTCTGCGCCGAGCAATGCGGCAATAGCGATATCGCGGCCTGTTTTCATCTGGCCATCTGCCTGCACTGTTACACGGCTGCGCAGCTTATTTTTTACAAGAGTCTGATGCGTTTCTGCGAGACCAAGTTCCCATGGCAGGCCTGCATGCTTGATAGAAGAAACGGGTGATGCACCTGTGCCTCCGTCAAAACCTGCGATCAATACCACATCTGCTTTTGCTTTTGTAACGCCTGTTGCGATCGTTCCCACACCTGCCTTGCTTACCAGCTTCACGCTGATCCTTGCAGCCCGGTTAGCGTTCTTCAGGTCAAAGATCAATTGTGCCAGATCTTCGATCGAATAGATATCGTGGTGCGGAGGAGGAGAGATCAGGCCCACGCCTGGTGTAGAGTGTCGTGTTTTGCCGATCCACTCATCCACTTTATGTCCCGGGAGCTGACCGCCTTCACCGGGTTTTGCGCCCTGGGCCATTTTAATCTGCAATTCATCTGCTTCGGTAAGATATAAACTTGTAACACCAAAGCGGGCCGATGCCACCTGTTTGATAGAGCTGCGCATGGAATCGCCATTCGGCAACGGCTCATATCTTCTTTCATCTTCACCACCTTCACCTGTATTGCTTTTTGCTCCAATGCGGTTCATGGCTATGGCAAGCGTGGTATGTGCTTCCCACGAGATAGATCCGAAGCTCATGGCGCCGGTAGCAAAACGTTTGAAGATTTTTTCTGCCGGTTCTACTTCTTCAATGGAGATAGAAGGCCTGATCTTTTTGAAACGGAACAGGCTTCTTAATGTGCAGGCTTTTTCTCCCTGCTCATTTACCAGCCTGGAATATTTTTTGAACGTTGAGTAGTCGTTATGCTGTGTTGAATGCTGCAGCAGATGGATTGTTTGCGGATTGAATAAGTGGAACTCGCCTTTTCTTTTCCATTGATAGATGCCGCCGACCGGCAGGCGGTCAACAGGAATATCTTTTTTGCTGAAGGCAAAGAAATGTTTCGCCAGCGCTTCTTTTGCGATCTCGTCGAGTCCCATGCCTTCTATACGGGATGTGGCGCCGGTGAAATATTTATCAACGACTTCTTTATTCAAACCAAGGATTTCAAAGATCTGCGCGCCCTGGTATGATTGCAGTGTGGAGATCCCCATTTTGGAGAACACTTTCAGCAATCCGTCATTAACAGCTTTGATATAGTTTTTCTTCAGCTCATCATCTGATAATGTTGTTTGCAGTTTACCTCTTTCTTTTATATCACGGATAGACGAAAGCGCGAGATAAGGATTGATGGCAGTGGCGCCGAATGCGATCAGGCATGCAAAGTGATGAACTTCCCATGCATCACCAGCTTCCACGATCACGCCAACCTGCCCGCGCAGACCTTTACGGATAAGGTGGTGGTGAATGGCAGCAACAGCAAGTAATGAAGGAATAGGCGCGTGATCAGAATCGATTGCGCGATCCTGGAGTACGAGCACTTTAAAGCCATCTTCAACCGCATCAACCGCGTAACGGCAGATGCGCTCGAGCGCAGCTTTCAGAGCACCTTCTTTTCCATTCGCCCTGAAATAACACTGCAATGTTTTTGCCTGGAATAAACCAGTATCTATACTTCTGATCTTTTCCAGTTCGTAGTTGGTAAGGATCGGTTGTTTTAATGCTACGCTATGACAGGTCAACGGGTCTTCGATCAGCAGGTTTCCGTTATTACCGGCAAAGCTAGCCAATGACATTACCAGTCTTTCTCTGATCGGATCGATCGGAGGATTGGTTACCTGTGCAAAGAGTTGTTTGAAATAGCTGGTCAGGTGTTGCGGCTGATCGCTCAACACTGCCAGTGGTGTGTCTGTACCCATTGAACCGATCGGCTCTTTTCCTTCGAGCGCCATTGGCGCAATAATATTGTCAAGGTCTTCTGTGCTATAGCCAAAGGCTTTATGGTATTTGAAGATCTGATCAGATTCGAGATGAGTGAACATGATCCTTGGTTCTGGCAATTCTTCCAAACGGATCTTGTATTTGTTCAGCCATTCTGCATATGGTTTCTGTGAACAGATCTGAGCTTTCAGTTCTTCATCGCTGATGATCTTACCGGCTTCCATATCTACCACAAACATCTTACCCGGTTGTAACCTTCCTTTTTCTTTGATCAAAGAAGGATGCACGGGGAGAACGCCTGTTTCGGAAGCCATGATCACGCGATCATCCGACGTAACGCAGTAGCGTGAAGGACGCAGACCATTACGGTCAAGTGTGGCGCCGATGATCTTTCCATCTGTGAATGAAATAGAGGCCGGGCCATCCCATGGTTCCATGAATGCGGAGTGGAATTCATAGAATGCTTTTTTTACCGGATCCATGTGATCGTTCCCGTCCCATGCTTCAGGGATCAGCATCATCATCACGTGCGGCAGTGAACGGCCAGTCATGGTGAGCAGTTCAATGATATTGTCCAAACATGCGCTATCCGATTGTCCGTTGGTGACAACGGGAAGCAGCATATCCATTTCTTCCTTGGTAAAGTAAGGTGAAGTGAAATTCTTTTCACTTGTCTTTAGCCAGTTCAGGTTTCCCTGCAATGTGTTGATCTCTCCATTGTGCGCAATATAGCGAAACGGTTGCGCCAGTTTCCATGAAGGGAAAGTGTTTGTAGCAAAGCGGGAGTGAACAAGCCCGAAAGCACTCACCATTCTCTTATTGCCGAGATCGGTGAAGTACCCGCGAACCTGTCCGCTGGTGAGCTGACCTTTATATACAATGGTCTTATAAGAAAGAGATGCAAGGTAGAACCCGATCTCATCCTGTTTGACCGTGTTGTTAACAGTGTGTGTGGCGTAATTGCGAAGGACGAAGAGTTTGCGTTCGAACTCTTCGGGATTGGAGATATGATCGGGACAGGCGATGAATACCTGTTCGATCTCCGGCTCAACGCTGAGGGCTGTTGGCCCGATATCGTTGGTATTGACGGGGACTTTGCGGTATACGAGTACTTCAAGACCGAGCTTTTCAGCGGTGCGGTTGAAGATTTCGCGGCATTCTTCCCGCAGCCTGATCTCTTTTGGGAAGAAGACCATTCCAACGCCATATTTGCCGTAAGCGGGGAGGTGTATACCGAGTTTGATACACTCATCAAAGAAGAACTCGTGCGGGACCTGGATCATGATGCCGGCGCCATCACCTGTATTGTTTTCACAACCACAGGCACCGCGGTGCTCCATGTTTTCCAGCACGGTCAGTGCGTCAGAAATGTTCTGGTGTGATTTACCGCCTTTGATGTTTGCCACGAAACCGATCCCGCATGCATCGTGCTCAAAGGCAGGGCTATACAATCCCATATTGCTCGTCATAAGCAATTCAAGTTTTTTAGATAAAAAATAAAAAAGTATAAGAATGTCTGGAAAGCTGGCAAGAATCGATTGAAAATACTAAATATTTTTCAGAGGAACTGGGGTGATCGTTAAGATTTTTCCACAGAAGTGTGAAAATCCATAGATAAAATTCAACAGGAACCGTAAAATCTAAAAAATGATCGGATTAGATTATTATATAATATAATTTTTTTCTCTGTTTTATACTAAATAACCAAACAACGTATCGTTTTTATTCAATTCTGTATAGAGGATATTGTATTTTTCAAGGTTTTTGATCAAATTTTCATAATCTTTCTTTGATTGTAATTCGATCCCGATCAGTGCCGGTCCATTTTCCTTATTATGTTTTTGCATGTATTCGAACCGGGTAATATCATCTGTCGGGCTGAGGACATAGCTAACAAATTCCTTCAGGGCACCGGGGCGTTGAGCAAAACTGATGAGAAAGTAATGCTTCAGGCCTTCGTATTGCAGGCTTCGTTCCTTGATTTCCTGCATCCGGTCGATATCATTGTTGCTGCCGCTTACGATGCAGACGACGTTCCTGCCTTTGATCTTATCAGCAAAATCGTCGAGTGCTGCGATCGACATTGCGCCGGCTGGCTCTGCTACGATCGCATCTTCGTTATATAATTTTAAAATAGTGGTGCAGATCTTTCCTTCCGGAACGAGTTTCATATCGTCCAGCACTTCTTTACAGATCGAGAAAGTGAGATCGCCGATACGTTTTACCGCGGCGCCATCCACAAAGCGTTCGATATGATCGAGTGTAACAGGGTGACCTGCTTCCAGTGCTTTTAACATCGAAGGCGCGCCTTCCGGTTCCAGACCGATGATCTTTGTTTGTGGTGAAAATGTTTTGAAATAAGAACCAATGCCTGATGCCAGGCCGCCGCCACCAACTGGGATGAATACATAATCCACTTCCGAAAGATCTTCGAGGATCTCTACGGCAACTGTTCCCTGTCCTTCAATGATGCGCGCATCATCAAACGGAGGGATGAATGTCATTCCGTTTTCTTCAGTAAACTTCTTGGCAGCAACAGCGCAATCATCAAACGTATCACCAATGAGTTTGATCTCGATATTGCTTTCACCAAACATCTTTGTCTGGTTGACTTTCTGTTTTGGAGTGATGATCGGCATAAACACTACTCCTTTCACGCCAAGTTTTTTGCAACTGAATGCAAAGCCCTGTGCATGATTGCCTGCGCTTGCACATACAACCCCTGCTTTCAGTTCTTCCATTGGCAGGCTTTTCATCATATTATATGCTCCGCGCAATTTATAGCTGCGCACCACCTGCAGGTCTTCACGCTTCAGGTAAACGTTGCAGTTATACTTACGCGAGAGGTTTGCATTCAACTGAAGCGGCGTACGATTTACAATGCCTTGTAAACGCCTGGCAGCTTCGGTGAAATGCAGGGTTGTATTGTTGATCAATTCCATTGTCTTTGATTTGAGAGAGCCCCCTCCAAACTTCCCCCGAAGGGGAGGCTTAGAAGCATTCATTATAATTGAAAAAGCTTTGTCATCAGCGTGTTCTTAAGCCGCTCCTTCGGGGGAAGTTTGGAGGGGGCTTACTGCTATCCTACTGATTCAGTCTTCAGCGCCTGCTGACGAAAAACATCTTTCGTAGAGGAGTCTGTAGAAGGTGTTTCTGCTTTTTGATTTTCGGGGCGGAGGCTTCTTACAGTTTTGCCTGCCTGCCACATTTCGCTTTCGCGGAGTTCTTTCAGTTCTGCGTCGAGTTTCTCACGGTAATCAACCTGAGAGTTGGAATCGATAGAGCGTTGAGATTCTTTACCGGTTGCAACGCTTTCGTACAGTTCTTTGAATACAGGCGCTGTTGCGTCACGGAATTTTTTCCACCAGTCGAGTGCACCACGCTGGGCAGTTGTAGAGCAGTTTGCATACATCCAATCCATACCGTTTTCTGCAACGAGCGGCATGAGTGATTGTGTCAACTCTTCTACTGTTTCGTTGAATGCTTCGCTTGGAGTATGTCCTTTATCGCGCAGCACCTGGTATTGTGCGGCGAAGATTCCCTGGATAGCGCCCATGAGTGTTCCGCGTTCGCCGGTCAGATCAGAGTATACTTCTTTTTTGAAATCAGTTTCGAAAAGATAGCCACTTCCAACTGCGATACCGAGCGCAACAACGCGTTCTTTGGCTTTACCGGTTGCATCCTGGAAGATTGCATAGGAACTGTTAAGGCCACGGCCCTGGAGGAACATTCTTCTGAGTGAGGTACCTGAACCTTTTGGTGCAACCAGGAATACGTCCACGTCTTTCGGAGGAACGATACCGGTCTGCTCATTGAAGGTGATGCCAAAACCGTGGGAGAAGTACAGCGCTTTACCCGGAGTCAGGTGTTTCTGTACAGTTGGCCACAGCGCGATCTGTGCGGCGTCGCTCAGCAGGTAGCAGATGATGGTGCCTTTTTGCAGTGCTTCTTCGATTTCAAACAACGTTTCGCCGGGTACAAATCCATCTTTCACGGCTTTATCCCATGTTTTGGAATTTTTGCGTTGACCTACGATCACGTTGATGCCGTTATCTTTCTGATTAAGCGCCTGGCCAGGACCTTGTACGCCATATCCGATCACCGCAACGGTTTCATTTTTTAAAACTTCCTGCGCTTTGCTCAGCGGGAATTCTTCACGGGTTACAACGTTTTCCTCAACGCCGCCGAAATTTAGTTTTGCCATTTGTATGTTGTTTTAGAAATTAAAAAGCGTGTTAAATTAAAAAGTCAAAAGTAAAATGTAAAAAACGTTCAGTTACAGTATCCTTTACGCAATGTTTTATTCAGACTTTGAAACTGTTATTGTTTGTTTAGTGTCCGTTTCAGTGCTAGTGCATAACCATAATGCAATGCATCATGTGTTGCGAGGTAATAAACAGCCTCTTCAATGGTATTGATGATTACGCCATAGCTTGTTACCAATTGTTCGTATTGACGGCCTTTGAATGATCCGGATGCAAGATCTTGTTGCAACTGATCGATCTGTGCTGTCAATTCGGTTTTAAAAAGAGTCAGTTCTTCTTTGGTGACAGGTTGTTCAGGTTTGCTTCCTTTTCTGAACCTGTCAGTTAATGACTGATCAATATTATTCTTTGATCCGACCCTTACGTTACATAGTAATTGTTGTGTAACGATGATGTGTCCGAAATTCCAGGCGACATTATTCTTAAAACCTTCCGGAATTTCATTCAACTGTTCGTCTGTCAATCCTTCAATGAGCTTCAGGAAATTGCTCCTGGTTGTTCTTATTATTTCAAAAGTGTTATCCATTGCAGCGTGAAAATTTCAGTTTAAAGCCAGCTGTTTTTAATTTTTACTTTTGACTTTTCACTTTGTTGTTGATCACATGCTGAACACTTTCTCGTTATCATTCAGATATTCATTCTCTGCTGCATTTTCACCCGGCTCGCGGTATTCGAACTCTTTCAGTTTTTCGTGGAAGCCGTCGCTTGCTTTGATGATTGCTACGCGGGCACTTCTGACAAATTCAATCAGACCAAACGGCTCAAGAACCGAGATGAGTTTATCTGTTTCTTCACGATGGCCAGCCACTTCAAATACGGTGTAGTCTTTCCTGATCACAACCGCATTCGCGCCATGTTCACGCAAAAGCCGCTCCACCTGTACATGTTCTGCGATCACATCTGTCGGCACTTTATACAATGCAAGCTCCTGCCAGATGATCTCATCATTGGTGTTGTAATATGCTTTCAATACTTCCACCTGTTTTTCAATCTGGCGGCAGAGTTTTCTCACCACGTCCTCCGTTTCGTTGATCACGATCGTAAAACGGTGAACGCTATCCACCTCAGAGGGAGAAGTGTTCAGGCTTTCAATGTTGATCTTTCTCCTGGAGAAGATGATGGCGATCCTGTTCAATAAACCAATCTGATTCTCTGTATAAACCGTTATTGTATACTCTTGTTTTAACATGTTTGATAATTAAAAAATCAAAAAATCAAAAAATCAAAAGTCAAAAATCAAAAAAGCAGGGTGTGTTTTTTACTTTTTAATTTTGGCTTTTTACTTTATTAAACCTCTTCCCTCGATAAAACTATCTCCGCCACTCCGCGTCCCTGCGGCACCATCGGGAATACATTGTTTTCTTTTCCTACCATGACTTCCAGCAGGAAGCTCCCTTTATTGTCCAGCATTTCTTTTAATGAACTTGCGAGGTCTTCGCGTTTGGAAATGCTTTTGCCCGGAATACCGAAACCTTTTGCTACCTGTACAAAATCAGGACTGGTAATATCAACAAATGAGTATCGTTTTTCATGGAAGAGCTGTTGCCATTGTCTTACCATGCCGAGGAACTGGTTATTGAGGATGATGATCTTTACATCGGGTTTGAATTGCATGATGGTGCCAAGTTCCTGCAGTGTCATCTGGAAACCACCGTCGCCGATGATCGCAACAGTCTTTCTGCCTGGGTCACCATAAGCGGCTCCGATAGCTGCGGGGAGTGCAAATCCCATGGTACCCAAGCCGCCACTTGTAATGTTGCTGCGTGTGTGATTGAATTTCGCATAACGGCAGGCTACCATCTGGTGCTGACCTACATCGGTAACAACGATCGCGTCACCTTTTGTCAATGCATTCAGTTCTTTCAGTACTTCGCCCATGGTGAGAATATCTCCGGTAGGGTTCAGCTCATCTTTTATGACTTTATCTTCCTCTTTTTGTTGAAATTCTTTAAACTGTTGCAGCCATGCCGGATAAACTTTCTGTTCGATCAGTTCAGTAAGGAGCGGCAAAGTTTCTTTACAATCGCCCCAAACCGGTACAGCTGATTTTACGTTCTTGTCGATCTCCGAAGGATCGATATCAAGGTGAACGATCTTTGCCTGTTTTGCATATTTATCCAGGCGGCCTGTTACCCGGTCATCGAAGCGCATACCGATTGCGATCAGTACATCGCATTCATTGGTGAGGACGTTTGGTCCATAGTTACCATGCATTCCAAGCATGCCAACGCCAAGCGGGTGGTCAGTTGGAAGCGCGCTCATGCCCATGATGGTCCATGCAGCAGGGATGCCTGATTTCTCTACGAACTTTTTAAATTCTTTTTCTGCTTTGCCGAGGATCACGCCCTGGCCGAAGATGATGAATGGTTTTTCGGCTTCGTTGATCAGTTTTGCCGCTTCTGCCACGTATTCTTTACGAACGATCGGCTTTGGGCGATAGCTGCGGATATGATCACATTTAGTATAGCCCTCATAATCGAATTTCTGCAGTTGCGCATTCTTGGTGATATCGATCAATACGGGACCGGGACGGCCACTGCGTGCGATATAGAATGCTTTTGCCAGTGTTGCTGGGATTTCTGTTGCGTCAGTTACCTGGAAATTCCACTTTGTAACAGGTGTAGTGATATTGATCACATCTGTTTCCTGGAATGCATCAGTGCCCAGCAGGTGTGCAAACACCTGTCCGGTGATACATACAATGGGGGTTGAATCGATCATGGCATCTGCGAGACCGGTTACAAGGTTTGTTGCACCGGGACCACTTGTTGCGAAGACCACGCCCACATCACCGGAGGCACGTGCAAACCCCTGTGCGGCATGTATGGCGCCCTGTTCGTGACGGACGAGTATATGTTTGAGGCGATCGTTATAATCATACAATGCATCATAGATCGGCATGATGGCGCCACCGGGATAACCGAAAATAGTTTCCACGCCTTCCGCTAAAAAAGCTTCCAGCACAGCTTCACTTCCTGAGATAGAAGTTGTTGTTTTTGTCTTTGGCTTTACCTGGTCTTTATTTACCTGGAGCGTATTCATAAGCTCTATTTTGTTTAAGTAAAAATTCAGAATTAAAAAGTAAAAGGTGTGCTATTGTTCGTCAGTTACGCAGCCTTCGCTTGCATTCTTAACGCTTTTAGCATATTTAAATAAAACGCCTTTGGTTACTTTCAGTGCCGGTTGTTTCCATGCAGCTTTCCTTTTTGCGATCTCTTCTTCGCTCACTTTTAAATTGAGTGTGTTGTTGACTGCATCGATCTCGATGATATCGTCGTCTTCGACGAGTCCGATCAATCCTCCTTCAAATGCCTCGGGAGTAATATGGCCCACTACGAATCCGTGAGTACCGCCGCTGAATCTTCCATCAGTGATCAGTGCAACTGTTTTGCCCAGGCCGGCACCAATGATCGCGCCGGTTGGTTTCAGCATTTCCGGCATGCCGGGAGCACCTTTGGGTCCGATGTTGCGGATCACTACCACATCGCCGGCATGTACACGGCCGGAAGAAATACCTGCGATCAGGTCTTTCTCACCTTCAAATACACGGGCTGTACCTTCAAAGCGTTCGCCTTCTTTACCGCTGATCTTTGCCACACTTCCTTTTTCTGCGAGATTGCCGTATAAGATCTGAAGGTGACCGGTTACTTTCAATGGTTTTTCCAACGGATAGATGATATCCTGTTTTTCAAAATCAAGATCAGGTGCTTCTGCAAGATTTTCTGCAACAGTTTTACCTGTTACAGTTAAGCAATCTCCATGCAGCAAACCTTTGCTCAGTAAATACTTCATTACTGCGGGAACGCCACCATGTTTGTGCAGATCTTCCATCATGTACTTGCCGCTTGGTTTGAAATCAGCCAGTACAGGGACACGATCACTGATTGTCTGGAAATCATCCGGGGTGAGCGGAACGTCCACGCTTTTTGCAATGGCGATCAGGTGAAGAACAGCGTTGGTGCTTCCACCAAGGACCATGATCACGGTGATTGCATTTTCAAATGCTTTGCGTGTCATGATATCGCGTGGTTTGATATCTTTTTCAAGTAATAATTTAATTGCGGCTCCGGCTGCGGCACATTCTTTTTGTTTGTCTTCGCTCAGTGCAGGGTTGGATGATGAATTTGGCATACTCATGCCCAATGCTTCGATCGCACTTGCCATTGTGTTGGCAGTATACATGCCACCACAGGCGCCGGCGCCGGGGCAGGAGTTCTTGATAATACCTTTGAAATCGCCTTCTTCCAGTGTTCCTGCGATCTTTCTTCCTACAGCTTCGAATGCACTTACAATGTTCAGGTGATGTTCATCTTTATAATGACCTGGTGCAATTGTGCCGCCATATAACATGATAGAGGGACGGTTCAAACGGCCCATCGCCATTACTGAACCCGGCATGTTTTTGTCGCAACCGGGAACGGTGATCAATGCGTCATAATACTGTGCGCCTGCATTGGTTTCGATACTGTCAGCGATCACGTCGCGGCTTACAAGGCTGTAACGCATACCGTCCGTGCCCATGCTGATTCCATCACTGACGCCGATGGTATAGAATTTTAGTCCGAGAAGACCATCAACAGCGTCAACACTTTTTTTGATGTTGACAGAAAGATCGTTGAGGTGCATATTGCAGGGGTTACCATCCCATCCCATACTCACGATGCCGACCTGTGCCTTATGAAAATCCTCTTCTTTAAAGCCAATGCCGTAATACATTGCCTGAGCACCAGCCTGGGTTTCGTCCTGTGTTAATGTCTTCGAGTATTTATTTAGTTCCATGATAGGTAAAAAGTAAAAATTAAAAAGTCAAAATATCATTCAAAAGTTAAGTAATGAGCTCAGGCGGAAGCAAGGCTGTTTTTACTTTTTACTTTTGAATTTTTACTTTGTATTGATTGTTCGATCACGCGATCTTTATATGCGATTTGAATTTGTTTGCTTGTTGTATCATTCCAGTTTGCTGGAAATTTTGTTTCATCGATACTTTCCCACCCGATCACTTCAGCCGCTGTTCCACAAAAGAAAGCAGTATCTGCATGTTTTAATTGGTCAAGAGTGTATTGGCCTTCTTCCACTGGGATATCCAGTTCGTTGCAGAGTTCAAACACGGTTGCTCTGGTAATACCTGGTAAGATATTGCCGAGGGCGGGAGTGAAGAGTTTGCCATCTTTTTCAAAGAAGATATTTGCACCGGGACCTTCTGCAATGAAGTCATTAATGTCAGTCAATAATGCTTCATCAAAACCGGCTGCTTTTGCCTCCTGGCTGGCAAGGATGGAGTTCACATAGTGACCACCCGCTTTTGCCTGTATGTTGAATCCTTTTGGATTCGGCCGTTGATAAGAAGATGTTTTAATTCTTAGCAGTTTTTCCCCGAGGAATGGCTGCATTTCCCATACCTGTATTGCGAGGAAAGATTCGGTATTTTTTGCAAAGCTCATATTGGCTGGTGCATAAACCACCGGGCGGACATAAGCATCCTGTATATTGTTTCTTTTCAGCACTTCGTAGTTGGCAGCGATCAGTTCTTCGGTTGTCCATGCATAAGGCATATTCATTAACCTTGCTGATTCCGCGAGGCGATCATAATGTTCTTTCGCCTTGAAGATCTTTGTTTCGCCAAGGATATTCTTATATGAACGGATGCCTTCGAATACGGAATAGCCATAGTGAAGCGACTGACTGTATAAGTCCATTTTGGCTTCACTGGCTTTTACGAATTCACCATTCAGCCACAATACGGTATGTTCATTATAATAAGAAGCCATGGTTCGTTATTTTAAAAATTGGGTATAAAAAAACCCGCCTTTTTGGAGGCGGGTTCGTATTTAGTTTTTTGTTCTTTATATACAAGTACCACCTCCAGACATCGCAGGAATAATAATCACCACCACAATAATAATTGCGGTAATCGCGGAGATGATGTTATTTATTCTGCTGTTGTACATGAAGGATGTTATTCCTCAAATATAGGACATCCTTCAATATGAAAAAGAACTTTTTTGTCGACTGGCGCAGGTTCCTGCGGATTTTATCTTCCCGATTTAAGTAAAGGGCCTACAATGCCGATTTCTACTTATTCGGTGTTGCAGATATCGCGGGTAATTCTCTGCTCCCGTACGGTCATCTGCGAAATCTGATTAGTGTATATCCTGTGTTGGCTTTCTCTTCAGATATCAAACAGATTAATTTATGTTATCTGCGGGTGCCCTATGCCAGTCAATTTTAAATAATTGTCGATTTGCGGGCTTCGATATTCTCCTGCTTCACAGATCCCGGGATCTTTCCACTTACATAGTCACTGATCAGTTCGCCGAGTGTGGAAGTGAAATAGAAATTCACAGGATCAATATCTTTTGTTACAAAGCCATTCGTTAATGTCCAGCTCACCGCTTCTCTTATCAGGGTTGCTTCTTCAGTCAGGCCAAAATGATCCAGGAGCATAGCTGCGGAGAGGATTGAGCCAAGCGGATTGGCGATGTCTTTTCCTGCTGCCTGGGGGTAAGAACCGTGGATTGGCTCGAACAGTGCGGAACCGCTTCCGATAGAAGCAGATGGCAGGAGGCCGAGTGAACCACTGATCACGCTGGCTTCGTCGCTGATGATGTCTCCAAACATATTTTCTGTCAGTACAACATCAAACTGTTTGGGGTTAAGGATGATCTGCATGGCGGCGTTGTCAACAAAGAGGAAGTCGAGCTCCACATCCTCATATTGCGTTGCAATATCTTTCACCACTTTACGCCAGAGTCTTGATGTCTCCAGTACGTTTGCTTTATCAACCAGCGTTAGTTTCTTCCTTCTTTTTTGTGCAGCCTGGAAAGCCAGGTGTGCGATGCGTTCGATCTCTTCCGCGGAGTATACGCAATCATCAGAAGCTGAGTTGCCATCGGCACTCAGTTCTTTTTTACCAAAGTAAATCCCGCCGGTGAGTTCGCGATAGATCACGAAGTCAACGTTCTCAATATTCTTTGTCTTTAGCGGGGAAAGGTGATGGAGTGCAGAGTACGTTGTTACAGGGCGTATGTTGGCAAACAGCTGCAGTGATTTGCGCAGTTTCAACAGGCCTTGTTCTGGTCTTACTTTAGCAGTAGGGTCGTTATCATATTTCGGATGGCCGATTGCGCCGAAGAGGATCGCGTCACTGTTCAGGCAGATCTCAATCGTTTCATCAGGAAGAGGATTGCCGGTTTTGTCGATGGCGTCAGCGCCCATCAGGCAGTACGTGTAATTGAATTCATGGCCAAATGAATCAGCGATGGCATTCAATATGCGGATCGACTGGCGTGTTACTTCGGGGCCGATCCCATCCCCTTCGATGACTGCAATGTTTTTGTTCATGGTAGTTTTTTGGCTTTATTAATGGACTGGATTTTTTTCGAATTGCTCTATTTCAGGTTTAATGCTTAATAAGAAATCAATATCGTCGTATCCATTCAACAGGCATGTTTTTTTATAGCTGTTGATATCAAAAGATTCTTTTTCTCCTGTAGACCTGATCCGGATGAATTGCTCCGGGATGTTCACTTCAATTTCTGTGGAGGGGTCTTTCTCTACTGCTGCGAATATTTTTTGCAGAAATTCTTCAGAGCTGGTTACCGGCAGGAGGAAGTTGTTCAGTGCATTATTTTTGAAGATATCTGCAAAGAAGCTGCTTACCACCACATCAAATCCCGCATCTTTAATAGCCCATGCTGCGTGCTCGCGGCTGGAACCACAACCAAAATTTTTTGCTGCAATCAGGATGCTTCCTTTGTAAGTAGGATCATTCAATATAAAATCCTGCTTTGGCTTTGTTTCATCATCCTGCTCATAACGCCAGTCACGGAACAGGTTCTTTCCAAAGCCGTCACGGCTTGTTGCTTTCAGAAAGCGCGCGGGGATGATCTGGTCAGTGTCCACATTTTCGATATTGAGTGGAACTGCCGTGGAGGTTACTATGTTGATCTGTTTGCTCATGCAATAGGTTGTTAAGTCGTTTTGTTTTGTTGGTTGGGTTTCATAGGTTAGGACAATCTTTGAAACCTCTCAAATTTACCTGGCCACTATCATTCTTAATCTCACATAATCCGCATACCAGTCACCTTCCCGGTAATGCGTTGCTCTCAATGATTCAACGGCGTTCTGAATGATCTTTTCCATTGTTACCGGCGGAACGTGTTTGAAGAAAAACGATCCGAACATGTTGAACCAATTCTTCATTCCGTCCTCGCCTTCCAGTTTTGTGTCTCGTTTGAAATACAAAGTCTGCTGTATGGTAAAGCCCTGGTTTTCCAGCAGCGTTGCATACGTGGCAACAGAAGGAAAATACCAGTGATCTTTTAATTCTTCCAATCCTTCTTCTTTTAATGAAGCCTGTAGTGCATTCACCATTGAACTCACATTATGCTGACCGCCCATTTCAAAAACAAAACGGCCGCCGGGTTTCAAAGCATTCCAGATATTTCTTATTGTTGAAGGCTGATCAGCGATCCAATGCAGTGTTGCATTGGAAAATACCGCGTCAAATTTTTCATCAAAAGAAAAATCAGTGGCGTCTTTTACAAAGAACTGTAAGGACGGATAGGAAGCTATTGCTTTTTCGATCATTTCAGCAGATGCATCGATACCAGTTACGGTCGTTCCAAATCCAGCGATATCGTTTGCCAGTTTGCCGGTGCCACAGCCGAGATCAAGGATCTTTTCTCCGGCAACAGGTTGCAGCCAATTCACCAATGCCTCTCCGTATTGCGCAACAAAGCCGTGCTTGTCATCATAAAGGCCTGCATTCCATTTTATTTCCGGCATGTTTTTACTTAGTTTTTATTCCAGTGTTCCCTGATATCTCCCACCTCTCCCGTAATTGCAGCCAGTGCCGCTGTTAACGGGCTCGCGAGGAAAGTTCTTGCATTCGGCCCCTGTCTTCCTTCAAAATTTCTGTTGGAAGTAGAGATGCAATATTTACCGGCAGGGATCTTGTCTTCATTCATACCGAGACACGCACTGCAGCCTGGCTGACGGAGCATGAAACCTGCTTCTGCAAATATTTTATCGATACCTTCTTCAATGGCTTGTTTTTCTACCTGCTTGCTGCCGGGTACGATCCATACTTCTACATCCTTCGCTTTGTGTTTTCCTTTTACAAAGGATGCCACCATGCGGAGGTCTTCGATGCGTGAGTTGGTGCAGCTGCCGATGAACACGTAGTCGACTTTCTTTCCTTTGATATTGGCGCCTGCTTCGAGACCCATGTAGTTGATCGCTTTTTGGAAAGATGGTTTTTCTTTCTCATCGATCTCACTTAATGCAGGAACATGGCCTGTTACGCCAACACCCATGCCCGGGTTTGTTCCGTAAGTGATCATTGGTTCGATGTCTGCTGCGTCGATATTCACTTCGGTATCAAACTTTGCGTCCTTATCTGAGTATAGTGTTTTCCAGTAAGCAAGTTTCTCATCCCATTCTTTTCCTTCGGGAGCAAACCTGCGTCCTTTGATATAATCGAATGTTGTCTGGTCAGGAGCGATCATACCGCAACGGGCACCCATTTCGATGCTCATGTTGCAGATGGTCATGCGTGCTTCCATGGAGAGGGAACGGATAGCTGAGCCGGCGAACTCTACGGCATAACCTGTAGCGCCGCTTGCAGAGATCTTTGAAAGGATATAAAGAACGATGTCTTTACTTACCACGCCATCATTCAGCTTTCCTTCTACATTAATGCGCATCAGTTTTGGTTTGCTCTGCATTAAGCATTGCGTAGCCAAAACCATTTCTACCTCACTGGTGCCTATGCCGAAGGCAATGCTTCCGAAGGCGCCATGAGTGGAAGTGTGGCTGTCTCCACAAACCATGGTCATGCCTGGTTGTGTGATACCGAGCTCTGGCCCTATCACGTGAACGATCCCCTGGTAAGGGTGACCAAGACCATATAATTCGATGCCGTGTTCAGCACAGTTTTTCTTTAATGCTTCAACCTGTAAACGAGAGAGCTCTTCTTTGATCGGAAGATGCTGGTTGAGTGTAGGAACGTTGTGGTCTGCCGTCGCTACGACTTGTTTCGGGCGGAATACTTTGATGCCACGTTTGTTGAGTCCGTTGAATGCTTGCGGACTGGTTACTTCGTGGATGAAATGTGTGTCGATGTATAGAACGGAAGGTCCGCCGTCAATGGTTTTGACAACGTGCTTTTCCCAGATTTTTTCGAAGAGAGTAGTAGGCATAAAACGCGAATTGGATCACAAATGGCCGCGAATGATCGCGAATAAAGTCTGATGATGCTTGATCAGGTAGTGTTAGCTGGAAACGACCGTTGATTCGTAGACCGTCGCTAATTCGCGCAGGTCTGCGTCTTCAACTTCTTTTTTACTGTCTGCAACTTTTAAGAATTCTGTATAGAGAATGTCGATGTCGTTACGGTTGAATTGGTGACCGAGTTTTTGGAAGCGGTGTGCGAGTGCTGAACGTCCACTGCGGGCGGTCAGGACGATCCTGGAGCCATCGGCACCTACTTCTTCAGGGGCGATGATCTCATAGGTTTGTGCATCTTTCAGGAATCCGTCCTGGTGGATCCCGGATGAGTGAGAGAATGCGTTGGCTCCAACGATGGCTTTATTTGCCTGAACCGGCATACGCATGGTATCAGATACAAGGCGGCTCATCGGGTTCAGCTGGGTTGTATTCACGCCGGTGTAGAAACCGAGTGTTTGCTGGTGTTGTTTCAATACCATCACTACTTCTTCGAGGGAAGTGTTACCAGCCCTTTCGCCGAGGCCATTGATCGTACATTCGATCTGGCGTGCACCTGCGATCACACCTGCGATAGAATTTGCAGTGGCAAGACCGAGGTCGTTATGACAATGGCAGCTGAGAATCGCTTTGTCGATGTTTGGTACGTTATTCATCAGGTAAGCGATCTTTTCACCATATTGATGTGGCAGGCAGTAGCCTGTTGTATCGGGAATGTTTACAACTGTTGCGCCGGCAGCGATCACGGCTTCGACTACGCGTGCGAGATATTCGTTTTCGGTGCGGCCGGCATCTTCTGCATAGAACTCTACATCATCAACAAAATTCTTTGCCCATTTTACACATTGGGCGGCACGTTCCAGGATATCTTCACGATTGGAGTTGAATTTTGATTTGATATGGAAATCGGAAGTACCGATGCCTGTATGTATACGAGGTCTTTTAGCATGCTTCAGAGCGGCAGCGGCTGACTCGATGTCTTTTAAAACCGCACGGCTAAGTCCGCAAACAGTGGTGTTTTTAATCACTTTGGAGATCTCCTGTACCGACTCGAAATCGCCGGGTGAGGAGATAGGAAATCCTGCTTCGATAATGTCTACCCCCAGGTTTTCCAACGCAAGGGCCAGTTCGATCTTTTCCTTTGTGTTGAGTTTGCAGCCAGGTACCTGCTCACCATCGCGGAGCGTGGTATCGAAGATGTGGATTTTTCCGTCAGCCATAATTAATTGATATATTGGAGGTGATTAAATTTTCCCGCTGCTTATTTTTGTGTTCCTTAAACTGAAAACAGACAGCGGTCAACTAAGTTATCACTGTTCCACGGCCCGGTAAAGCCAAAATTGTCAATCTTTTACACTGCTTAATTTGAGATAAATCGGCTGAAACGCTTGCCAGTAAAGGCTTTTAAAATATTCAAATTACGATGCCCAACCGCTCAACAGATGCTTTATTTCAGCTGGTAAAGTCGCTCGAAAAGTCTGAAAAAAGGAATTTCAAGCTTTTTGTCAAGCGGAATTCATCCAGTGACACCCTGAAAACCATTCAGTTATTTGATGCTTTGGATAAAATGGCTGAATATGATGAAACGCTGTTATTAAAGAAGAATAAATCCATTACCAAAGTGCAGCTTTCGAATATCAAAGCGGCGCTTTATAAGCAGCTATTATCGAGTCTTCGCATCATAAAAGACGAGAACAACATTGATATTCAACTACATGAGCTGATGGATCATGCGAGGATCCTTTTTAACAAGGGGCTTTACCTGCAAAGCCTGAAGGTGCTGAAGCATCTGAAGGATCTTGCGAAGCAACACAACCAGATCACCTACCTTGGGCAGGTGCTGTTTTTTGAGAAAAAGATCGAAACCTTATATATAACCCGCAGCATGCGGAACCGGGCCGATCAGCTCAGCCAGGAATCAGACGAGGTGACGGAGGCGATCGTGCTGGTAAACCGGCTTTCAAACCTCGCGCTGCAGCTTTATAGTTGGTATATCCAGCATGGCCATGCGCGGAATGAGCATGATTTCCGGAGCATCCAGCTTTTTTTTCAGACACATCTGCCGGCAAATCCGGGGAAAGTGGACGGTTTTTATGAAAAACTGTACCTGTATCAGAGTTATTGCTGGTACGCGTTCATTCGTCTTGACTTTCTTCAATACTATCGTTATTGCCAGAAATGGGTTGATCTGTTTGATAAATATCCCGGGATGATGGCGTTTGAAACGGCAAATTATATCAAAGCCATGCACAACCTGATGGGCGCACATTTTGATCTGCTGAATCATGAGAAACTGGCAGAGACGATCAGGAAGTTTGAGCAATTCACCAAAACAAAACTGGTTACGGAGAACGATAACAATTTCATTCTGGCTTATCAGTACCTGTATACGGCACGGATCAATCTGTATTTTTTGCAGGGAACGTTTGAAAAAGGACTGAAGATGGTGCCACACCTGGAAGACATGCTGAAGAAGTACGGGATCTACCTGGACCTTCATCGTGTGCTGGTATTTTATTATAAGATCGCGTGTCTGTATTTCGGCAGTGGTAATAATGAAAAAGCGATCGATTATCTGAACCGCATCATCAATCAAAAAGCAGATCTGCGGGAGGACCTGCAATGTTATGCGCGGTTATTGCACCTGATCGCGCATTATGAGTTAGGGAATTTTGAATTGCTGGAATACCTGATCAAATCGGTTTATCGCTACATGGCGAAGATGCAGAACCTGAGTAAAGTGGAGGAGGAGATGTTTGTGTTTTTGCGGCGGTCATTCCGGGTTGGGGCGCACGCGCTGAAGCCGGAATTTCAGAAGCTGCTCGTTAAGCTGAAGAAATATGAGGGAAATCTGCTGGAGACAAGGGCATTTGCATATCTGGATGTGATCTCCTGGCTGGAAAGTAAGATCAATAATGTGAATGTGCAGGATGTGATAAGGGAGAAGTATAAGAGGGATGACCGCCGGCCGCCGACGGCCGACCGCGGACGGGTTTGAAAATGGCCGATGCTATTTGTCTTTGGAGTTAATAAATTAATGATATGAGGATATTTTTTATTGTTGTTACCGCAGCCCTGGGATTGATGATAGCTTCCTGTAATAATAATGGAAATGATGGGAAGGAGCTGCAGGGAACGGTGGAGAGGCCGACGGGTGATTCGTTGGTGGCGCATAGTGCGTCGGATAGTGAGTTTGTATTGCCGGCGAAGGATACATCACATGTGGCGGATATGAATTGGAGGGACTCACTGGTGGTGGATTATATTACAAATGGTGGCAATGCAATAGTGAAAGCAACACGCAAAGAGGGACTGAACATTGAATGGATGGATAATGGAATGCAGGAGACGGACTCTGCGAACTACTACACCTACCAGCTGGGACATTCTTTTGAAGGGCGGTTTGTGACAGATGCATGGATCTATATCGATAGTGCAAAAAGGAAATTGTTTGAATATGATGTGGCGGAAGAAAAACTTTTGAAGTGGAAGTAAGCTTCAGGTTCTGACTCAAAGAAATTTACAAATAACAAAAGTCATTCGTAGTCTCCGGCAACGGATCGGCTTCGCGGAAACCTGCAGTTATTCAGCAACCCTGGTTAGCTTTTAACAGGCGTGAAGCCCGGTCATCTCTCATCAACAACAGGAGGATGCTTCTTTGCCTTTAGATCTTTCCTTTGAAAAATGTGAATATTTTCCCCTCAACGAACCCGTTTCATTCGTACCTTTGCGCGGTTTGTTTAACAGGTAACCCCGCATAAATTAATGACAGCAACACAATTACCCGCAATCTTAGTACTGGCCGACGGCACTGTCGCCCATGGTAAAGCATTTGGCGCTATTGGCACCACCACCGGCGAGATTTGTTTTAATACCGGGATGACCGGATACCAGGAAGTGTTCACCGACCCGAGTTATTTTGGTCAGATCCTGATCATGAACGCAGTACACGTGGGTAATTATGGCGTGGCAGACGCAGATACAGAGTCGGATAGCGTGAAGATCCGTGGATTGATAGGCCGGAACCTGGAAGAAACCTATTCCCGCAAGCTGGCAAAAGGCTCGCTGGAAGATTATCTGAAAGCGAATAATATCGTGTCTATCGAAGGCGTGGATACACGAGCGCTGGTAGCGCAGGTTCGCACAAAAGGTGCGATGAACTGTATCATCTCTTCCGAGATCACAGATGTGGAAGAACTGAAAAAGAAACTGGCCGCAACGCCTGATATGGACGGCCTGGAACTGGCCTCGCAGGTAAGCACCAAAGAAGCATATGAAATGGGCGATAAGAGCTCACCTGTTCGTATAGCGGTAATGGATTATGGTGTAAAACAACATATCCTTCATTGCATGGTCGATCGTGGTGCTTTTGTAAAAGTATTCCCGGCAAAGACCACGCTGAAAGAGGTGAACGAATTCAAACCCAACGGATACTTTATTTCCAACGGTCCCGGCGATCCTTCGGCAATGGACTATGCGATCACCGCCGTGCAGGAGATCCTGAAAGAAGAAAAACCTGTATTTGGTATCTGTCTTGGCCACCAATTGCTGGCGCTGGCGAATGGCATTCCCACTTTCAAAATGCACCATGGCCACAGAGGCTTGAATCACCCGGTAAAAAACCTGGTGACCGGCCGTTCCGAGATTACTACGCAGAACCACGGTTTTGGAGTAGACCCTGAAGCAGTAAAAAAGTCAGATCATATCGAGATCACGCACGTGAACCTGAATGACCAGTCGATCGAGGGGATCCGCGTGAAAGGCAAACCTGCCTTCTCCGTGCAATATCACCCCGAAAGCACACCCGGTCCGCATGATAGCCGCTACCTGTTCGATCAGTTCATCGACATGATCAAAGCGTCATAAGAGATCATACATCTTTATAACGCAACTTATTAGTTATAGCGTTATCATTGTTCGGCGGCCATTGGCTGATTTAATGCCGCGCCCTGGAAATGATCCTATAAAAAGGGTACTAAACCGGCCAATAAGGTAGAGGACCTTTCATTAAACGGACGCAGGCCGGTCGTCTGCCATAGGTCTCCGCCATCGCATACCGGCCTGCCTGAGCCTCCTTCGAGTAATATCCTGCAATACATTGTCAAAATCTGCATATACCCGGGATAAAAACTGGCTTATTTTTATTGCTTCCCGTATTCAGTGATATTTCACAGATAAGTCATTTGATGAAGAATATGCTGAAGCGGGTTCAGATACCAAAACACTAATTTATCCCACATGAGAAGAAAACTTGCACTGCTATCAGCCGCTGTTTTTGCATCAGTTTGTTTTGCCGTTGCACAAGGACAAACACGTTTTCAACCAACACATGAAGAAATGCTGAACCGCTATATCCGCGCGGCAGTGATCGACAGCATTACCAAAAACGTTGTATTTAAAACAGCGGTTGCTGCCAACTGGCAGACAGATGGCCAGGCTTTCTGGTATCGTAATTTATTAAAGGATAGCGTGCAGGAATATATTTATGTAGAAGTAAAAAGGTTGGTTAAACAGCCCCTGTTTGACCGTCAGAGACTGGCCGCAGGATTGCAGGCCATAGGTATTAAGGCAGATTCATTAAGGCCATCGCTTACTGATATAGAAGTGGTGTCAAAAAAGAAGCTGCTCCGTTTTACCATACAAAAGCAGATCGTTGAATGTGATCTTTCCAGCTATGTGTGCACGGCAACCGGGGCAGGCACGGCAACGGCTGAAACACCGCGGAGAAATTTTCAGCGGAACAATGCTTTTCCTGATGGTGCCATCTCACCTGATAAGAAATGGGAAGCTTACCTGGAGAAAGGCAATCTCTTCATAAAACCGGTTGCCGGTGGAGAACCGGTCAGTCTCACTGCGGACGGTACCGCGGATAAGCCTTATGGCGCATTGCGCTGGAGCCCCGACAGTAAATATCTTGCCGGCTATCACATGGCTGTAGTAAAGGACGATCCTGTTTATTATATACTTAGTTCTGAAGATAATACCACGCGCGGGCAGTTGCGTTCGCAGCCATATAAGCAGCCGGGCGATCCATGGTCAGTGTATACGCCTTTCATTTTTGATGTTGAAGCAAAAAAAGGAACCAGGATTAACACGGAAGCCATCGATTTCCTGACACCTCCACAACAGCGCTGGCGCGATGGTGGTAAATATTTCAGTTATGAAAAGGCTGACCGTGGTCATCAGCGGTTTCGCATTATTGAAGTGGATATAAAGAATAATATCACGCGCGATGTGGTGGATGAAAAGGTGAGCACGTTCATTTATCAAAATCGCAATTATGTAAAATACCTTCCGGGAAATGAACAATTGATCAGAACATCTGAAAAAGATGGATGGCGTCATTTGTATCTTGTTGACGTTGCTTCCGGCAAAGAACAACAGATCACCAAAGGCGAGTGGGTTGTGCGTGGCATTGACAGTGTTGATGATGTAAAGAAAGAGATCTGGTTTTCTGCAAGTGGTATGAATAATGGGGAAGACCCGTACAATATTCATTATTACCGCATAGGGTTTGATGGCAAAAGGCTGATCTCTCTCACGCCAGACAGAGGGAATCATACAGTTGTCTTTTCAAAGGATAAAGCGTTTTTCACGGATACCTATTCAGAAGTGAATATTGCTCCGAAAACAACGCTCGGCCGCACAGCGGACGGGAAACAATTATTATTGCTGGAGCATGCAGATACTTCATTATACAAGCGGACAAGGGTCAGTCCTCCCGAAGTATTTGTTGCCAAAGGACGTGACGGCAAAACTGATATATGGGGGATCATCAGCAGACCTTCTGATTTTGATCCGTCAAAAAAATATCCGGTGCTGGAGAATATCTATGCAGGGCCGCATGATTCATTTGTGCCGAAAAGTTTTACTCCTTACAGCGAAATGCAAAGTCTTGCAGAGCTTGGTTTCATTGTAGTGATGATAGACGGGATGGGTACGGCCAACAGATCGAAAGCCTTTCATGACGTATGCTGGCAGAATATTGCGGATGCAGGATTCCCTGACCGGATACTTTGGATAAAAGCGCTTGCGCAGAAATATCAATATGTAGATGCAGAAAGGGTTGGGCTATACGGAACCTCAGCAGGTGGTCAGAGCACACTGGGAGCATTATTGTTTCACCCCGAGTTTTATAAGGCAGGCGTAGCTGCCTGCGGTTGTCATGATAACCGCGTGGATAAGCAATGGTGGAACGAACAATGGATGGGGTATCCTGTAGGAAAACATTATGCTGATCAGTCGAACGTAACCAATGCGGCGAAGCTGCAGGGAGACCTGTTGCTGATCGTTGGTGAAGCAGATACCAATGTTCCGCCCGAATCAACTTACCGCGTTGCCGATGCGCTGATCAAAGCTCAGAAGGATTTTGATTTTCTCGCGGTTCCCGGCATGGGACACAGCGACGGCGGCAGCTATGGACGTACACGCAAAAGAGATTTTTTTGTAAAACATCTTATCGGCATTGAACCACCTTCCAGAAATACCAGTGAGCTGAGCAGGTTCAAAGAAACGGGAAGGGAAAGATGGTCGTTTGAGTAGGGAACCGGGAGGCGGTTTGAGAGCTTTGCGGAATTGTCAGCGGGCTGCAAATAAGGGAAGCCGTTTGGACAGAAACCTTCCAAATCCTAAAAACTTCCTGCTCGTTTATCGCTCCCTGGTTATCTTACAGTCAAATCAGGCTATGCGGGGTGTTTTTCATGCTGATGATAGCGCTGACGGCCGGTGGGGGCTTCAGGATTAAAGCGGGCGGGGTTTTGTGAGGATAGTATTAGTTGAATACAATTCCTGTAACTTTTATTAAATTTCTTCAAGGGATTATTTTTTTATGAAAATTGCAATCATCAACGGGCCCAACCTGAACCTTCTGGGAAAGCGCGAGCCGGGTATTTATGGCAGCCAGCGCTTTGAGGATTTTTATGTGCAATTGAAAGAGAAATATCCTGCGATCACTTTTAGTTATTACCAGAGTAATGTGGAGGGTGAGTTGATCAATGAATTACAGCGCGTCGGATTTGAAGTGGATGGGATTATCATGAACCCCGGCGGGTATACACATACTTCGGTGGCGATTGGTGATGCCATTGCGTCTATCAAGTCTCCGGTCGTGGAAGTGCATATTTCGAATGTGCATGCAAGGGAGGAGTTCAGGAAAATATCTCACGTGTCGGCAAAAGCGGCTGGCAGTATTATCGGGTTAGGAATAAAGGGATATGAGCTGGCCGTGGAATATCTGAAGACCGCACACGATAAATAGAGGGCACCGATAGCTGCCGCGGGTTTTTTGGGCGGACCTGTTCATTGTGCTTGCAGCAAACCGCCATCCGGCCGACTGAACATCTTCAACCTGTTAAACGTCGAACGCCCTTCCTCAGGGCCAGATCGGGCGGAATCCCTGCATTGCATCTCAAAAAGCACGTAGAAGGCGGAGAAAGATCGCTGCAAGAGCGAGTAAATACGCTCAACTGCCGAAAGCAGGGAAACTACCAGGGTCGGCATGTACGTCATTGATATTGCTTTATCTGCAAATTTTTTTCAAGGCTTGGAGATTTAATCTGCTGATATTTAATAAGTTATTGTTTCCCTGATCTACGAAATGCCATCACGGGGTCTTCGTAACGCCAAACTGGCTGTTAAGGAGGTCCCGGTTGCTTTTATTCATGTACAAAAGGTGGGCGCAATCTTTGCATACGTTTTGACTGTTTTCTGCGTTATACCGGGTGTTGAAAGTATGGGAATCGGCAGAATTACAACACGTTCTTACCCGGTTGTTGATACCTTTTTAATCATTCAATATGAAATACCTGACCATTCTTCTCCTGTTTATTGCCACAAACAGCTTTGCTCAATGGAAAACCTATATCATCGGGGTGAGGGGAGATACGCTGAACCGGCTGGATATGAGTGGTAAAAAACAGGGGCCGTGGGTGGTTCATGTGGAAGAGCTGCGGGGTGAACCTGGCTACGACGAACAGGGATATTATGAAGACGATGCAAAGGTGGACAAATGGGTTCGCTTTTCGCTGCAGGGTGATAAGATCGCGGAAGAGAATTATCGTTTCGGTTTTTTAAATGGTAAGAATAAATATTACACCAGGACCGGCGGGTTGCTGAGGGAAGAAACCTGGCGTGCTGTAGAGCCAGGAAAAAGTTTTGATACAGTTGATGTAAAAGATCCGAATGATCCTTCAAAGGTGATTGATCACGTGGTGGTGAAAGTGGATGGTACAACTTTCCGTCATGGTACGTGGACGTATTACGATCCTGAGTGGGGAACGGTTACAAAAACCGAAGAATGGTGGATGAATAAACTGAAAACGGGTGATGGCATCCCGGGTGAAAATGAAGACGAGCTGAAACCGATCGATCCTCGTAAAAAAACAACAGCGAAAACAGATACGGATAAAGAAGAAAAGGAAGCGCAAAAACCTGCGGCAATATTGGATTATGAAAAAAAGAACAAAGGAAAGAAGATAAAAGTGAGAGATGGAAGAACGGGCGGGAATTAGTGAGCAAACGCCAGCGTGAAAGCCACAATTGCGGCGTATCAGTATGATTGTTATCCGTAACATTCGCCTTTATACTTAGCACTGTTTTTACTTTTAATTTGCCCAAAGCGCCGGCAACACATTGAGTGTGTTGCCGGCGCTTCTTTTGGTGCATATGAATGACAATAAATGGATGATCATATTTGTGAATGTGAAAAAACTTATATAAATTTGATATCAAATTGATATCATAAAATTTTGCTTATGGAAAAGATCATGAAACCTGTTTCGGGTTATGTTGCCTTGTTGTTTGCCGGGATATTCGCGGCGGTTGGTATTACCTGCATGGCAGGTGCGGAGAGAAATCCGGTGTTTGGCGTATTCGGTGTTTTATGTTTACTGGGTAGTTTGTTTATGCTGAAGGGATTGATGATTGTTCATCCGAATCATTCCAGGGTACTTAACTTTTTCGGAAAATATGTTGGTACGGTAAAGGATAATGGATTATTCTTTGTTAATCCATTATACGCGCGTGTAAAGCTTAGTCTGCGTGCGGACAATCTGCAGGGACAGACTTTGAAAGTGAATGATAAGATGGGTAATCCTATCGAGATCGGCGCAGTGATCGTATGGCAGGTGGGTGATACCTACAAGGCAGCTTATGATGTAAGAAATTATACCGATTATGTGAAGACGCAGAGTGAAGCTGCAGTCCGCTATCTGGCGACAAGTTTTCCTTATGATAACCTGGAAGATGAAACAGCCGCGATCACTTTGCGCGAAGGCGGCGCGAAAGTAACGGAGATCCTGGAGAAGGAACTGGCCGAGCGTCTGGCACCGGCTGGTGTTGTGATCCTTGAAGCACGCATCAGTCACCTCGCCTATGCGCCGGAGATCGCCGGCGCGATGTTGCAACGGCAGCAGGCTACTGCAGTAGTTGCTGCAAGAACAAAGATCGTAGAAGGCGCAGTAGGCATGGTGGAAATGGCATTGGATATGCTTGCCCATAAACATATCGTTGAGTTGGATGATGAAAAGAAAGCAGCGATGGTAAGTAACCTGATGGTTGTACTTTGCGGTGAAAAAGGAGCAAGTCCTGTATTGAATACAGGCAGTCTTTATCAATGATCTGGTTAGCTAAAATTGATTCAGGTGAGTAATTCAAAGAAAAATTTTATCCTGCGCATAGATGTTGAAATGTACAAAGCCCTGGAGAAATGGGCCTCTGATGAATTCCGGAGTGTGAATGGGCAGATCGAATGGATCCTTTCGCAAAAACTGAAAGAAGCCAAGCGGTTAAAAGAAAATACAAAAACAAAAGACAAACCTCAATAGGATTGAAGGGCTCAATGGTATAAGCCAGTTCAAAAATTTAAAATGTAATATGTAATAGCATCCCCACATTTATTGCTTCCCCGAGTATAATAGAGTGACGATATTGTAATACGCTATGAAAACGTGTGGGTCATTTTACCTGTCGTTTGAGGTCAGAAAAGCGATATCACAATTTATCGCTTTCGTGATCCTCTATTTCTTTTTTTATACGTTTTGCAAACTTCTCTGCATCCTTTTCCGAAATCAATTCAACCGTAAGGTTCTTCCCATAATTACCCTCCCCAAGCTTCTTTTTAATCGTCTTTTTCAACTCAGGATATTCAGAAGGCATCTTTGAAAGTAAATACAAATGAATCTTCTCTCCAGAACTCTGCAGATCCGCAACTTTACCCCACCACTTAAAAGTCTTTTCTCTAATGGAGTCTTCCTTTACCAAGTCAAACGAAACCGTTTCAAAGCAATTCCAAACACCATTCTTCCACGCATGATCAAACTGCCATGAGTCCATTTCTGTTTTAACTGTATGATGCCGGAAGTGTTCAGTAACCCTGAATTTGTCAAAATATGTTTTATAGATTCTTGTCCAAACTTCTTTATCCGTTACATATTCGCGTTCACTTTCGTCAACATAATTAAGAACGACTGTATTATAAAGATCGTCTACAGCCATATCCAATGTCATTTCCAATAACTTCTTCGGCTCTGTAAAATGAAGCGCGCTATCGTCAATCGGTAAAATTGACTTGGTAATTATTTCTATGTCTTTAGCTACTTCAAAGCTTAGTTCAGTTTTCAGTTGCTGACACACTTTATCGAACTCCGTCTGCAGATACTTCAACGTTGAAGACAAATACCGGCTGTTGACAGACGGGAAGAAAGATGAAACCCGTGTGATTTTGTGATAAAACCGTCCTGCGAGCTGACTATTTTTGGGGTCATAAATGACTACCCCAAGATTAACGAACTCGCCACTCACCCTGTCCGGTAAATAGCGAAGAATCTGGTATTGGTATGTATTCATGACATGATCTTTTTCAATTCTAAAATAAACTGTTCCCGATTTGCGATTATTCCCGTTAGCGTCTTTCTGATGCTATCAAACTGATCCGTTCGCCACTCTTCCGGTATCAACTCCCAGGCTCTTTGCCAGAAAGTGTCTGAAAGTGTATCAAATTTTGAGTCAAAGGCTTCGTAGTCGAACTCCTGACCTTTAACGAGCGGGAGAAGGCAATGTTGCGATATCCAATTCCTATCCTGCCCGGTCATCTCCCAGATGTTTGCCGTTAAAAACGGCACAAAAATAAAACCAAAAGCAATTTCGTGGTCGAGAATCACCAGGTTTCGACCATCCGTTAACATATTGGGCTTCACGTTGGTTCGATCGGAATTCTGGATGAAGATATCAAAAGCCAGGGCATCCTGTGCTAAAGGTAGCTGATGCTCCGTCAATCGCTTATTTAACAACAGAACTGAGTAATCTCTTATATACCTGGATCCATAATTATATCCTAAACTTTTATTCCCTACCGCCCAGGCCGGCGAGTCTTTGAGCAGTTCAACAAACTCCGGCGTAATCTCAATTATAGCAGGCTCTACAACCGGGATCCCCATTTCCATAGCCAGAAAGCTGGCCAGCAACTCGCGCATGGAAGCCTCAGGAGACATTCTTGGCGCGGCCCTGAGCTTAACGACGAAGCTGCCTTTTTCTGCCGTGTCTTTATCAACGCCTGTTATCAGTAAAGGTTGATTGGCGCTATTCTGTAGCCCCTGGTCAAGTCGTTGGGCAAATATTTCAGGCAAGCGATACCCTGCGTCCGTGATCCTACTCATAGATACAGCAGGCTATTATATAAGGGAGGGTTGGCTTGATAGCAACAGTCGATATGTGGCTGGGTTTCAGCAGAAGTTTCATGGTAGAAGGTTTGGTGGTAAAGTTGGTTAGATAAAGATTGCAAATATTTTTATTCTGGCAAAATTGAAGCAGGCTCAACCTTTTTCCTGTTTTAAGAGAAAAAGGTTGAGCCTGCGACATAATAATGGTTCAATCCATTGCAAGGACAGAGTCGAACACATCCCAGCTCAAATACCACCCTTCTAAATGCTATATGAGTGCGTTTTGCTTTTATTAGGCTAGGGTTATCTTTAAACCTTTAAACCACTCTCCGTTCCCTAAAATCCTTTCTTCTCATTTGCTTTCTGCATCGGGTTTGGTGCAGGGGCAGGGGTGCGGAGTGTTGCCTGTTTTTGTTTGAACAGGGTGAATTTCGACTGAGTCATTGGTTTATTCCAGGAGTTGTTACCCGGGTCGATATCCGCAGTTTCCCGCAATGGATCGAGTTGAATAGAGGCAACTTCCTTTGTTTTTACAAATGTTTTTACCACATTCTTTTCATTCATCCGCCAGATCTGGGCAGGAATGCGGTCGATCTCTTTAGTGCCGTCCTTGTAAGTCCATTCGATAATGATAGGCATTACGAGGCCGCCTTTGTTGCTGAAGCTGAGTTCGTACATGTGACGGTTTTCGAAAGCATTTTTATCGGCATCACTCAATGCTTCACGCTGAGAGATCATTTTGTAATTCACGGCAGATGTATCCAGCGGTTCTTGTCCTCTTGAATATTTCCAGTAGAAGTCACGAAGAGAAGTGTCTTTGTCTGTCTGGAAAGAAATGTTCTTATCATCCCTGTTTCTCATTTTCGAGATATCATCCCAGCGGGATTCTATCGGTCCGTCCAGTTTGCGGGTGATCTCGCGGTCGCTTAACCCGTTTGGTGCTGCTGCAAGATCAGGAACTGCGTGCTTAACACTGTCGAGTGAAATATCACAGGCATCAGTTCCGTAGAACCATCCGCGCCAGAACCAGTCGAGGTCCTCACCGCTTGCATCTTCCATGGTGCGGAAGAAGTCGGCAGGCTCAGGGTGCTTGAATGCCCAGCGGCGTGTGTATTGTTTGAATGCGTAGTCAAACAGTTCGCGGCCCATGATGGTTTCGCGGAGGATATTCAAGCCTGTTGCCGGTTTTGTGTATGCATTCGGTCCGAAGCCGACAATGTTTTCAGAATTGCTCATGATCGGCTCCAGCTGATCTTTCGGCAATTTCATATAGTCCACGATGGCATAGGCGGGTCCTTTACCGCGGACAGGGAATTTGTTATCCCATAATTCTTCGGTAAGGTATTCTACAAATGAGTTCAGCCCTTCGTCCATCCAGCTCCACTGGCGCTCATCGCTGTTGATGATCATCGGGAAGAAGTTATGCCCTACCTCATGGATCACCACACCCAGCATTCCATACTTGGTTGCTTCTGCGTAAGTGCCGTCTTTTTCGGTACGGCCATAGTTGAAACAGATCATTGGATATTCCATGCCGTTTGCCGCTTCCACACTTTGTGCAACAGGGTATGGATAAGGAATGGTGAAGTCGGAATAAGTTTTGATGGTATGTGCAACAGCTTTGGTAGAGAAGGGACGGTATAAGCCATACGCTTCTTTACCATAAAAACTCATGCACATTGTTTTCTTTCCTTCGATGGTAACAGGCATGGCGTCCCATACAAATTTGCGGCTGCTCGTCCACGCGAAATCTCTTACGCTGTCAGCTTTGAAGATCCATGTTTTTGTTGCGAGGCTTTTATTTTTTTCTGCAGCTTTTGCTTCATCGAGTGTAACGATCTCAACCGGTTCGTTGAAGTTTGTTTGCGCTTTTTTCCATCTTGAAAGCTGTGTTGGGTTCAGGGTGCTTGCATAGTTGATGCATTGGCCGGTACCGCCAACAATGTGATCGGCAGGCACGGTCATCTGTACTTTAAAGTTGCCGAAGGTCAGGGCGAATTCACCGCGACCGGTGAATTGATGATTCTGCCAGCCCTGGAAATCGCTGTATACGCAAAGACGGGGATACCATTGCGCCATGGTGAAGAGATAGTTTCCTTCGTCCGCAAAATACTCGTATCCTCCGCGACCACCCTGCGCCATGCGGTCGGTGATCTTATAATTCCAATCGATCCGGAAAACAAATTGCTGGTTGGCGCCAAGCGTTTTCGGAAGTTCAATGCGCATCATGGTTTTGTTCACTGTATACTTCAGTGCTTTGCCGGTTGCATCAGTGATCCGGATGATATTAAAGCCAAGGCCGTTGTCTTTTTTTGCATCTTCTGCGCGATCGATCACGGCAGTGCTTACTTCGGCGCTCATGCGGTTGCTGCTCTGATAGTTGGCGTTGTTTACGCTGCTGTGTTCGTTCTCGTCGAGCTGCAGCCAGAGATAGCTGAGGGAGTTGGGGGAATTGTTGAAATACGTCACCGTCTCGCTGCCTGTCAGTTTCAGGGCTTTTTCATCCAGTGTACATTTGATGTCATAATCGCAGCGTTGCTGCCAGTATTTCGGACCGGGTGCTCCGCTGGCGGTACGATACTCATTGGGTGTTGGCATAATGGTACCAAGCTGTTCAAAGCTGTTACCATGATTGCTGCCCGGGTTGTTTTTTATGTTCTGCGCATACATGGCGCCGGAGACAAAAAGAACTCCCAGGGTGAGAGTGATTTTTTTCATGTGTGTTATTTTCATGCGAGTTGTTTTATGAAGGGCCAAGTGTTTCAAAGGTTCAGGAGGTTTCATAGGTTGGTCTGGCTGTTAAAGAGATCCGATCCTTTCAATGGCCATTTGCAGTGAAAGACTGAAAACGGCGGCGGATAAAAAAATCACCCATTCACGTCTTGGGACACGAATGAGATTAACGACAATGTGTGAGACGCATAGCAGGACCAGCACAACTACTATTTGTCCGGCTTCCAGTCCTACATTGAACCCCAGCAGGCTGGAAAAGATCCCCTGATCTTTTGCCAGCATTGGCCGGATCGAATTGGCAAAGCCCATTCCATGGACCAGGCCAAAGAACAAAGCAATGAAATAATTGATACGGATCGATCTGGCCGTGAATTTTTTCTGAAAAAGATTGCTGACAGCGGTGATCACAATGGTCACGGGGATCAGGAATTCCACCCAGTTGCGGTTAAAACGTACGATATCCAGCACGCTCAGGGCTAGTGTGAGAGAATGCCCGATGGTAAAAGCGGTGACGAGTATCAGCACCTGTTTCCAATCCTTCAGCAGGTAGATAGCTGCCAGGGCTGCGATGAATAACTGGTGGTCCAGGGCATCGGAACTAATGATATGTTCCCAGCCGAGGCCGAAATAAAAGCCAAAATCTTCCATGCGAACATTGTGAAGGGGCTTTGCTACCAACCTTTCCCCGTATTTTGCCGTCAGTGTTGAAAGTTTCAAAATAAGCCAGAGTTTTGTATCTGTCAAAAAAAATATAGTAATGGCGAAATGGTTAAATAAGTGGGTCGTACTGCTGGGCGCAGTGATGCTTTTTCAGTCTTTTATCAGCGTGAGCAAGTCAGAGAATCCGCATCCCATTCATCTCAGCGTGACCGAGATCAATCATAATGCAACAGACAGGACGCTTGAGATCAGTTGCAAGATCTTTACCGATGATTTTGAGAAAGTGCTGGCGCAGAATTACAAGACAAAAGTTGATCTGACAAATCCGCCGGATAAGGCTGCAATGGAGAAGCTGATCAATGATTATATACATAAACATCTGGCAATACAGGCGGATGGAAAGGCTGTGAGTTTTACAATGCTTGGTTTTGAAAAGGATCAGGATGTGGTGTACAGTTATTTTCAGGTGGATGATATTCCGTCAGTGAAAACAATTGGTTTAACAAACACATTGATGTTTGATCTGTTCAATGATCAGATAAGTTTGATGCACATTACGGTGGGCGGGAAGAGGAAGAGTGGGAAGTTGGATTATCCGGCGAAGGAGACAGTTTTTGGTTTTTGACCGCCCATGGACTTAGATCAGGGGAGATATTGATTCTTCTGGAAGAAAAAGAAAACTACCCTGTCATCCCGGGGCCGGATCTTGATCCGGGAATGAGGCAAGAGGGCTTCCTCTCACTTTCGATTAAATCACTGTTACCCAGTCCGTCAGCCAGAAGGCAGTTTGCTGCAAGCATGATGAACCAGTCAGCACAAAAGCTGCAGCAGATACCGGTACTCCTGCATTATTATTAAACTGATCAGATAAACGCAGCCTGACAAACCTCTGAAACCTATCAGACGTTTCAGCAGAAACCTAGAGTTATTCTGCAACCCCCAAGTATGGGTAAGCTATCAACGACGCAGGCCGGGAGGACAATGTGTCAACCCTCTTCTTCCGGCAAATGAATAATAGGTGATGAAAATTTTCTTTGGATTCAATGAATGCCACTGATCCTGGTCTGTATCAGAGAGTGACTGTCTGCCGTCTGTGGTCGGCGGTCATTCCTCCATCTCATCCCGCAGGGTCTTGCTAAGCTTCACCAGCACCTTATCAATCCTATGACCATCCATATCCACGATCTCCAGGGTGAAACCCTTCCATTCCAGTTTGTCCCCGGTATGCGGGATGCGTTCGAGTTCGTGTAATACGAATCCGGCCAGTGTATCAAACTCCTGCTCTCCTTCATTCATCCATTCTGCTTTTTCAAAGCGGGTGAGGAAGTCGTAAAAAGGAATCTGTGCATCGACGAGGAATGTTCCGTCTTCGCGTTCGATGATCTCGTAGTCGGGAACATCGGGTTGCGGCATGTCGCCGATGATCGCTTCGAGAATGTCATTCAGTGTGATCATACCGAGGATCGTTCCGTATTCATCAACAATAAAGCAGGTGTGGAGTTTGGATTGTTTGAATTTCTCCATTATCTGAAAAGCCGTATTGTTTTCCGGAACGAACAAGGCGGGTTGCATCAGTTCCCGGAATGGCCTGTCATCAGGACTTACATACAGATCTTTGATGGATACGATGCCTTTGATATTATCGATCTCACCGTCACAGATCGGATAGATCCTGTGAGGTTCGTTGGTGATCTTTTCTTTGATCATCTCTTCTGTTTCGTCGAGATTGAACCAGATGATGTCGCTGCGGTGGGTCATCAGGGAGGTGATATTGCGGTCGCTCAGGTGGAATACGCGTTCGATGATCTCCTGTTCGGTCTCTTCGATGGTTCCCTGTTCGGTGCCTTCGCTGATGATCGCTTTGATCTCCTCTTCTGTTAATGAATTATCGGCTGGTTTGAGGCCAAAGATGTTAATAATAAAATTGCTTGATCTGCTGAGCAGCCAGATAAATGGGTGGGTGATCAGGCTGAGGACACGCATCGGTTTGGCAACCGTTTTTGCGATGCCTTCGGGCTTGGTCATGCCAATGCGTTTTGGAACCAGTTCTCCAAAGATGATGGAAAAATAGGTAACGATGATCACCACGATGGCCGTTGCGAGGCCCTTGCTGTAAGGGGCCAGTAACGGATAATTATGAAGGAATGCGGCGAAATCGCTTGTGATCTTTTCGCCGGAATAGATACCGGTAAGGATCCCGATCACCGTGATGCCCATCTGGACTGTTGATAGAAAAGTTTCTGGCTTATTTGCGAGGTTTAATGCTTCCCGTGCGTCTTTATCTCCTTTGCCTGCCTGTGCTTCGAGCCTGGATTTCCTGGCGGAAACCAGGGCAATTTCGGCCATTGAGAAAAGTCCGTTTAGCAGGATCAGACCTGCTAATATCAATATTTCCATTTAAGAGGATACTGTTGGTTGTGTACCGAAGATAGCGAATCCAAAGCGGTTATTATACAACGATCCGGTGAATGTACCGATAAGCAGGCCCAGTAACGCTCCGCCAAGGATATCCAGCGGATAATGTACGCCAACATACACCTGCGCATAGGAGATCAGTCCTGCCCAAACCCATCCGATCAGCGACCATCGCTTCAACCAATGCCGGGTGGTTACATAGAAAAAAGTTCCCATGCCGAAATGGTTTGCCGCATGATTCGATGTAAAACTGAATCCGCCTGAACAATGATCGACCAGCAACCTTACATGCATAAAGAAATCCGGATCACCGCAGGGTCTCAGCCGGTTGAAGTTATGCTTGAACCCATAATTCCCGATGAGATCAGTGAGTGCAACAGTGAGGATGAAGAACAGGATCCACCAGGCGCCTTTTCCCTTAAAATTCATTAGAGCAAATACGATCAGGAACAGGTACAGGGGAATCCAATGGTTCGCTTCCCGCATAAACGGCAGCACTTCATCAAACACGCGGTTCGTCATCACACTGTTGATCTGAATGAAGAGCCATTGGTCTACTTTCTCGATATGTTCCCAGAAGGAGGAGGCGAGGAGGTGCATAGGCTTCAAAAATAGGGAATTATCGGTTTGGGCGGAGATGGTTTGGAAAGTGGGCGATGGCCGATTGCCGGCCTTCGCTTTCTGTTTCCTGACAATAACACTGAAGCTTCTTTAAAGCACAATGCATCATTAAAAATAATATTTTTTCAAAACGCGGAGCCCGGTCATCGATCAGCAGCCATCGACCATCCGACGTGACCGTTCGACCTGAGCTTCCTTGCACATCTCCCCAAAATCCTCTTGCTTTGCACTGCCCATGCTAAAACGCTATAAAGTCCCGAAGACAATTCTTTGGGTGATCAACCTGTTTGTCATATTCTTCCTGATATTTACCATTTTCAGGCTGGCGACCTATTTTGCGTTCAGGCCGGAGGGGTTGAGCTTTGGAGATCTGGTGCCATCTTTTCTGATGGGTGTACAGTATGATCTGAGGTGGATTGCGATCATTTTGTTTCCGGTGGTGCTGCTGAGCTTGTGGCCGCAGTTCTCGCCATTCTATTCTGCATTGAATAAAAAATGGTGGACCTGGTACCTGGTAGCAATCACATTTATTGTCTTCTTTTTCTTTGCGGCAGATTTTGGAAGTTTTTCCTACAACCGGACCAGGTTGGATGCGGGTGCCATGAATTTTGTGGAAGATCCGGGCATCTCCCTGAAAATGATGTGGCAGACCTATCCGCTTTTCTGGATGATACTGGGTTTGCTGGTGGCGGTGATGTTGTTCCGCTGGATGTATCGTCAGAGCCACTGGCGGGTGATCGCGCAGACTGATGGGTTGAAAATTCCCTACAATCGTAAATTCTTTGTGGCAGGCCTGGTGGTGCTGAGCATGTTTGTGTATGGACGTTTTGCCCGTACGCCGCTTACCTGGAAACAAAGTTTTGTATTCCAGGATAATTTCAAATCTTACCTGGCACTGAACCCTTTGCAGAATTTTTTCACTACGCTGGGTTTGCGCCGTCCGGAGTTCAATGAATCAAAAGCGAGGGAAGTGTTTCCGTTAATGGCCGGGTGGATGCCTTTTCCGGGGGAAAATGGATTTTCCTACCGCCGCGTTGTATCACCGGGAAGTAACGCGCTGGAGAGCCGGCCAAATGTTGTGCTCGTGGTCTGTGAATCGTTCAGCATGTATAAAAGTTCGATGAGCGGGAATCCGTTGAACACAACGCCATTCTTCGATTCACTCAGCCGGCAGGGAATATTTTTTGAAAAATGTTTTTCACCGCACTTCTCCACGGCGAGGGGATTGTTTGCGATCATCACCGGGATCCCGGATGCGCAGCTGTTCAAGTTCTCCACCCGCAATCCGCTGGCGATAAAGCAGCACACGATCATTGATAATTTTGAAGGATACAGTAAGCACTATTTTCTGGGTGGTAGCCCGGGGTTCAACAATTTTGAAGGCCTGGTTCAAAACATAGACAGCCTGCAGATGCATACGGAAGGAAGCTTCCGTGCGCCTAAATTAAATGTTTGGGGCATCAGCGATAAGGATCTTTTTCTTGAAGCAAACAATGAGTTCAGAAAAGAGACGGGACCTTTCTTTTCGATCATCCAGACCTCCGACAATCATCGTCCCTACATGATACCGACGAACGATACGGATTTTGTGCAAAAGGAATTGCCGGATGAAGAGCTGGCGCGTTATGGTTTTGAATCGGTACAGGAATTCAACACCTTCCGGTATTCGGATTATTGCTTCCGGAAATTTATGGAAGCTGCGCAAAAAGAAGATTATTTCCACAATACCATTTTCATTTTTATTGGTGATCATGGTGTGGCGGGGAATGCCAGCGCCATGTATCCTGGCGCATGGACGGATCAGCGATTGACGGATGAGCATGTACCGCTGCTTTTTTATGCGCCCTATTTGTTAAGGCCACAGCGGAGGCCGGAAGTGGTATCACAGGTGGATGTATTGCCAACTGTGGCGGGAATGATCCAGCAACCGTATGTGAATACCACGCTGGGGCGTGATCTGCTGGATCCTGCCAAGAAAAACAATTTCGCATTTATCACAAATACGGCCGGAAAGATCGGGATGGTGACAGATGAGTTTTATTTTATCAAGAACCTGAATTTCCAGGATGAGCAGCTGGTACCGATCGTATATAACGAAAAAACGTACTCGAAAGCGCAGCGGGATTCTATACAGAAAAAGATGTCCGCGGTGACATCGGCGTTTTTTGAAACGGCGAGGTATATGATCATGAATAATCAGAAAGATTGACCGGGCGTTGGCGAATATCCCTCTATCAGATTGGAGTCTGCCGCAGATCAGAACTCATATGCAGGCAGATACTACACATAACCCAGATAGATTGTGGCAGTTGATGTTATTGGTAATAGTTTTTAATATGTTGATTTGTAATAAATTGTGGTTGTCTTTCCCGCCGGCGCTTCCCAAAGTCATGGAATGGCGGCGAACTGGGCCATTCCTGGTATGCCAGGTTTTTTTCCTCACTTTTCTTTGAACAAATGTAAGCGGCCAACCCCAAGAGGTGCCGGTTAAACCTTATTTTTGCTGCGTCTGCCTTAGCGCTGGCGAAGGCAGACCCGCTTACGCTAAAGCTTCAGCGGCGGAGCATTAAACCTTAATAAATCTCTTTACACTGTGGCATTGATCAAAAGCATATCCGGGATACGAGGAACGATTGGAGGAAGACCCGGAGAGAATCTGACTCCTGTAGATGTGGTGAAGTTTACGGCAGCTTTCGGTACTATTATTTCCACTCAAAAACCGGCGAAGGTTGTGATAGGCAGGGACGGTCGTATCAGTGGAGCCATGGTGCGGGACCTGGTGGTGAGCACGCTGACCGGTCTTGGCATCGAGGTGATCGATCTTGGATTGTCCACCACGCCAACGGTTGAGATTGCGGTAAAAATGGAAAAAGCCCAGGGTGGTATTATCCTTACCGCCAGCCATAATCCCAAAGAATGGAACGCGCTGAAACTGCTGAACAGTGAAGGTGAATTCATTTCTGCCGAAACCGGTGCGAAAGTGCTTGAGCTGGCAGCTGCGGATAACTTCAGTTTCTGCGGCGTTGACAAGCTTGGAGCGGTTACCAAAAACGATAGCTATCTGCAAAAGCATATTGACGCGATCCTGGCTTACCCGCTCGTAAAGCCCGATCTTATTGCAAAGAAGAACCTGAAAGTGGTGGTTGATGCGGTGAATTCGACCGGAGCCATTTTCGTTCCGGCTTTGCTGAAAGCACTGGGCGTGGAGAACATAGTGTTGCTAAATGAAGAAGTGAATGGCCGTTTCGCACATAACCCGGAGCCTTTACCTGAACATCTCAGCCAACTGAGCAATGAGGTGGTAAAGCAAAAGGCTGATCTTGGCATTGCTGTTGACCCGGATGTTGACCGTCTTGCATTTGTTTGTGAGGATGGCAGCATGTTTGGCGAAGAATACACGCTGGTTGCCGTTGCCGATTATATACTCACGCACCGCAAAGGAAATACCGTGAGTAATATGAGCAGCACCAAAGCATTGAAAGAGGTGACGCTGAAGCACGGTGGCGAATATTTCCCCTCCGCGGTAGGTGAAGTGAATGTGGTTAACAAAATGAAGGAACAAACGGCGGTGATCGGTGGTGAAGGAAATGGAGGGATCATCGTTCCTGATTTTCACTACGGCCGTGATGCACTGATCGGTATTGCCCTTTTTCTGACGCATCTGGCGAGCCATAAGAATGGTATGCGTTCGTTGCGTTCGCACTATCCTGACTATTTCATTTCAAAAAATAAAATAGAACTCGAAAAGGGGATTGATGTTCAATCCATCTTTGAAAAGATCCGCAAAAAATATCAGCGCAATCCAGTCAATACCGATGACGGGTTAAAGATCGAGTTTGACAATGACTGGGTGCATTTGCGTACCTCCAATACAGAGCCGATCATCCGTATTTATGCGGAAAGCGATTTTGAATCGAAGGCGAACAATATTGCAACGAGATTGATGCAGGATATCAAGGAGTTCGCATAGTGAAGGAGGGGAAATGACCGCCGGCGGCAGACGGCCGACAGCGGAATCATTTTCTTTTAAATCTGAATTCATTGGATCATCGAAGATCACTCTTCGATGATTTTTTGTTTGTGCTGTTCTGAACGCCCGTCTGCGGTCTGCCGTCTCTCATCCCTCACTCCCTACATTATTAGTTACCCAAAAGCCGCCCCTTTCCTACTTTTGCAACCTAATCACTCTAAAACATATTTTATGATAGCTGCAAAAGGGTATGCCGTTCATACAAAGACGGATAAATTGGGGCCATGGGATTTTGACCGCCGGGATGTTGGCGCACACGATGTTTTGATCGAGATCCTGTACAGCGGGATCTGTCACTCGGACATTCACCAGGTGAGAAGCGAGTGGGGTCCTTCCATCTATCCGATGGTTCCAGGCCATGAGATCGTCGGACGTGTGGTGGAAGTTGGTGCTCACGTTAAAAAAGTAAAAGCAGGTGACCTGGCCGGTATCGGTTGTATGGTTGACTCCTGTAAGGAATGCGCAAGCTGCAAAAGCGGCCACGAACAGTTTTGCGATAATGATAAAACTGTTCTTACATACAACTCGCTCGAACTTGATGGAAAAACGCCGACCTATGGTGGTTATTCCAACAAGATCGTTTGCCGTGAAGAGTTTGTATTGAAGGTATCAGACAAGTTGCCGCTGCAGGGTGTGGCACCGTTGCTGTGTGCGGGTATTACCACTTATTCTCCCCTCCGTCAATGGAAAGTTGGCAAAGGACATAAGGTAGGCGTGCTCGGTCTTGGCGGTCTTGGCCACATGGCGGTGAAATTTGCTGCTTCTTTTGGTGCGGAAGTAACGATGCTCAGCACGTCTCCTTCAAAAGAAGCGGATGCACGCAAACTGGGAGCTCACAATTTCTGCTATACAAAAGATGAAGCACAGGTAAAAAAATACGGCCGGTATTTCGATTTTATCATCGATACCGTTTCTGCGCCTCATAACTATGACATGTATCTTGGTATGCTGAGAACCTATGGCGTTCATATCTGCGTAGGTATTCCACCGGAGCCGATCCAGCTGAATGGGTTCTCTTTGCTCGGACAGAACAGGACCATCACCGGTTCTGCAATCGGCGGTATTCCTGAAACCCAGGAAATGCTTGATTATTGCGCGGAACATGGCATCGTTTCCGAAGTGGAAGTGGTTCCTATGAATTATGTGAACGAAGCGTATGAGCGGGTGATCAAGAGCGATGTGAAGTACAGGTTTGTGATCGATATGGCGACGCTGGGATGAGAAAGTAATAACGGATGCCCCGTGACCGGTAGCTGGTTTGCGTGACAGAATTGGTCTTATAAAATGATAAAGCCTTACGGTTTTCGTAAGGCTTTATCATTTTGATGATTTTTCAAAAAGGTCGCGGGTATCCCATATTCAACATTGATCATCGCTCCTGCAGAGTGATTGTGGCGAAAGATGTTCATATTGAATACTTTAAGATCAATCCCACGGCAGCATAATGAGTGCTATCCGGATCAGGGACGAACCCTCTTTTTCCCTTTTTTCTCCTTCCATCTCTTAGCGTATCTTTGCGGATTCTTAAAAATGCCCTGACCGGCGCTGAATATCGCTCTATGGACCGTATATATTTTGACAATGCCGCTACTACAGCACTCGACAAAGAAGTGCTGGATGCCATGTTACCTTATATGACCAATTATTTTGGAAACCCTTCTTCGATCTATTCTTATGGAAGGGAGACCAGGCTGGCCATAGAAACCGCCCGCAAATCGGTTGCCAAGCTGCTCAACGCACATCCGGGTGAGATCTTTTTCACCAGCGGGGGCACAGAAAGCAATAACACCTCCATCCTTTCCGCGATCAGGGATCTCGGCTGCACGTATATCATCTCTTCACCGATCGAACACCATGCCGTGCTGCATACGGTGGAACATTATGGTTGCGGGGATGACGTGACGCATAGTTTTGTAAAGCTGTTACCGGATGGGCACGTTGATCTTGAAGATCTTGAAGCGCAGCTGGAAGAACATAAGGATGAAAGATGTCTTGTATCGCTGATGCATGCCAACAACGAGGTAGGCAATCTTCTTGAGATCGATGCTGTTGGCGAGCTTTGCAAGAAGTATAACGCGATCTTTCATTCAGATTGTGTGCAAACAGTTGGTCACTATCCATTGGATCTGAGAAAGACGCCTGTTCATTTTATTTCCGCAGCGGGGCATAAGTTTCATGGACCAAAAGGAGTGGGGATACTCTATGTGAATGATAATGTGAAGATCAAGCCGTTCATTTTTGGCGGTGCGCAGGAAAGGAATATGCGTGCAGGCACAGAAAATGTGTATGGCATTGTTGGTTTTGCCAAAGCGCTTGAACTGGCGATGGCAGGTTACGAAAAAGACAGTGCATATATCCGTTCGCTGAAGATGTATATGATGGAACAGTTGAGAAAGCATATTCAGGGGATCCAGTTCAACGGTGACCAGGAAGGACGTTCGTTGTATACCGTGCTGAGTGCGGCATTCCCAAAAACGGAAAAATCTGAAATGATCCTGTTCAACCTGGACATCAATAATGTTTGTGTTTCGGGTGGAAGTGCCTGTACCAGTGGTGCCGATGTTGGCAGTCACGTGATCCGTGCGATCAATAATAATCCTAACCTGGTAACAGTCCGTTTTTCTTTCTGCAAACACAATACGAAGGAAGAAGTGGATGCGGTGATCGGAAAACTAAAGGACCTGATATAATTGGGGGCGCTCAATAGCTGCAGGTTTCTGCTGAAAAGTTTCACTGGTTTGATAGGTTTCAAGGGTTAGACAGGTTTTTTGTGCGGATCGGTTCATCGCGCCTGCGGCAAACTGCCATATGACTGAACCTCTCCGGCCTGTTAAACGACGAACACTTATCAACTTCTTATTGATAGCAGTATAGTTATTCAGCAGGCCTGATTGACCTTGCAATATTTTCGAGAGACTGGCAAAGCCAGTCTTTTCTTTTAAGGAACGGCGGAATGGCCGGCATCGCTACTGCTAAATGGCATTTGCTTTCATTCAAGTGGTTGTTGCTGAAATTGCGTAAGCAGGGTTGTAGAGATCTTATTCATTTCTATATGCCGCGGTAATTTTTTGATATGTGCATTGAACGGAACCTGCCAAACCCCGGCTCAGTCGCTTCTTTCCCCATTTCATCCCTTGTTGTATTTTTTTTGAAATGATGCAGACGGATTTTGCAGTTATAAACCGCTTTGTATGAGAATTCGCCGGACGGGCCTGATGGTATTTTTTACAACTCTCTTCTTTACTTCGAAGGCGCAGTTGCCTGATTCCACCAGATCATATGTATGGGATTGCGTCAATATGATGCAGGAGAAATCGCTTTATTCTAAAAACGTGAACTGGAATGAAACGCGTGATTCGGTTACGCGAAAGCTGAATGCATCGTCTTCGCTCCGGGAGGCGGAGGAGATCGTGATCTGGGCTTTCTGCCAATTGAAGGATCATCACGGAATGTATGGTGGTATTGATACTTCTTACCGTTATCCCGCGCCCGGGCCGGAAAGAAAGTTCAGCGAATCCATTCTTGCTGAATATAAAAAACCTCGTGCAGTAAGAATAGAAATGCTTGACAATGATATTGCTTATTATAAAATGCCCGCGGTGCTGATCGGCAGTAATACGGAGAAGATGAAAGAATGGGCCAACATGATGATGGATTCGTTGTGCGCTATTTCATCCCGGAACCCAAAGGCATTCATCATTGATCTGCGGATGAATAATGGAGGTAACAGCGAACCAATGTGGCAGACGCTCCGGTTTCTTGCTGGCGACAGGAACAGGACGCATCTTGCGGGGGCCGACAGTAAACTGCTGAAGGATGAAAACGATCCCGCGATGGCAGCATACCGGCGGGCAGGTATGCCCGACAGGCTTTGCACAATGAATGGCCGCGTTCCTGTGGCTGTATTGATAGGTCCGGGAACAGCCAGTTCGGGAGAGATCATGGCTCTTTCTTTTACCACAAGGAAGAATACAAAATTGTTTGGTGAACCAACGATCGGCGTGGCCAATGCTACCAATGGCTTTGTTGTACAGGAAAAAGGTTATCTTCTTCTTACAGTAGCATATGTGGCAAATGCGAAGAAGAAATTGCTGACATCCATGCATGTTCAACCGGACGTACTTGTAAAGAATGACGGCGACAATTTTATTGAATTGCAAAAAGATGCGACCGTTGTGCAGGCGATGGATTGGCTGCGCAAAAAGATCTGAGTTCAAGCATAGGGAACCTTATCTTCGGATAAGCAATCATATGGCTTATGAAACTCCTGACCGTTATTCTTTGTGTTGTTTTATTTGCGTTGACCGGTTATGCGCAAAAGAATAAAGCAACATCTTCTTTAAAAAGCTATTTTCCTCCGAAAGGCAACTGGCAGCAACGCGATCCGGCTGAACTGGGGTTGAATCCCGCGGCGCTGGATACCGCGATGGCCCGCGCCATTGCCCGTGAATCAAAGAATCCACGCAGTCTTGAGGCTGATCAGGCTGCAACATTCGGTAAAGAACCATTTGGCAATATCATCGGTCCGATGGCTGATAGAGGTGATCAGACCGGTATCATCATTTACAAAGGTTATATCGTGAAAGTTTGGGGTGAACCGTTGCGTTGTGATATGACTCACAGCGTTACCAAAAGCTTTCTGAGTACAGTCGTTGGGCTTGCCGTTGACAGCGGGCTGATCAGGAATGTAAGCGATCCGGTTGCTCCCTATATCCCACCGATTGAATTATATGGCGTGATGGATGAAAAAGGCAAGCCTTATTTTATCTATCCGTTTTCTTCCGCGCATAATAGCACCATTACATGGAATGATCTGCTTCGCCAGACCAGTGACTGGGAAGGTACACTATGGGGGAAACCCGAGTGGGCTGACAGGCCTGACAGCAGCCGTGCGGACTGGAAGGACCGGCCGCGCTTTTCATCCGGTTCCCGCTGGGAGTATAATGATGTCCGCGTGAATGCGCTGGCACTGGCGGCAACGGAGATCTGGCGGAAGCCACTGCCGCAGGTCCTCAAGCAAAAGATCATGGATCCGATCGGAGCTTCTGATAGCTGGCGATGGACGGGCTATCAGAATGCATGGATCACGCTGGATGGGTCGCCGGTGCAAAGCGTAAGCGGTGGTGGCCATTGGGGTGGAGGTATGTTCATTAATGCGTATGATATGGCACGCTTTGGTCTGCTTACGCTGCACAAAGGCAACTGGAACGGGTATCAGCTGATCAGCCAGCAATGGGTGAAACAAGCGCTTACACCTACGCCTGTCAAAACTGACTACGGGTTTATGAACTGGTTCCTCAATACCGATAGAAAGATGCTTCCCTCTGCGCCTGCTACAGCCTTCATGCATATTGGCAATGGCGCCAACCTGATCTATGTTGATCCTGAACACGAGCTGGTAATCGTGACCCGGTGGATCAGTCAGCGGGGGATGGATGGAGTGGTGGCGGCCGTGATTGGAGGAATGGTTCGATAGGCTACCGTGTACTCAAAACTATGGTTGCCAAAAAAATCGAAGATCATCCATTCAAAACAAGTAGATTTACGTAATTGCTTGCGTTCTACTCCGCGTTCTGGTGTTTTCGGATCGTTTTTTGCACAATATTGCGTCCGCCAGGGAGTTTAATAGCTCAAGCGCGATCTTATATGAAAACCAAAACACCGAAAACCAACTGCCCGCTTATCATTACATTGTGTATGTTGCTGGCAGGAATCCTGTTATCCCGTTCGTCGACGGCGCAAAGCACCACTCCCGCAGATATGCGCGGCTTCGTCAACAACGTTGTTGAAGTAGGCGTCAGCGAATTCGGTTTTATTACTGCAGAAGACTCCTCCCATATTTACTTCGTAACGATCCGGCATTCATTGAATGAACGCAATTATCCAGCAGAAGTAGTTCCTCAGACATTTAAGAACGCAAAGTTTTACAACAACTCATATCGTGCAAAAGCTACCAAGGTGCGTGAGGCAAGAATGGGAGCTTTTTCTGTTGCGCTTTACAAGGCGCCAAAGCCGGGTGAGTCCAAATGGAGAGCAAACTATTATAACACACTCGATGACAAAAAAGGAAAGATCAGTACGTTTCGCGACAAATGGGTGAGCGACGATATCTGGTATATGCACAATGCGAAGATCGAAATAGCAAAGAAAGCAAAAGATGGGGTCTATACACTGAAAGTGACGAAAGATGCGGGTCTTGCCCGGGGTATGCCGCTGCTGAATGATCAGGGATTTATTGCGGGGATCATTGCCGAATCAAGTTTGGGAAAAACAAATATCCGCGCGATCAGCATGGATGATATCACGGAAATGCTATACATGCTCGGCAACAATGATTGCCGTTATATGCACATGGTTCAGGCAGGACAATCAGCCACACGTTGTGTGCTTGAAGAACTGGCGAAAAAGGAAGCGGCAGAAAAAGAAGCGGCTGAAGCAGAAAAGAAAGCGCAGCTCGCAAAAAATAAAGATGACAGGAAAGAGGAAGCTCCCGTTGTAAAAGAAGACACAGCAAACACTAAAAAGACTTTTGCCAGGGAAACGCCCAAACAGCATTTTATCGATTTCGGTTTGAGCGCAAACCTGCTCGGAGGCCCGAAACAGGGAAATATACCATCTGATATCAGTTATTTCAAAACAAAAGCATTTCATGCCGGTGTTGATCTTTACCTGAACATCGATCGCAAGAAAGGCCGTTATCGCATTACGCTTAAACCAGGCTACGGAAGTTTTACGGAAGAGAACGATCCGGCGATCTGGGTTTCGCCTTACCAGGATGTGAAGATCTATAAGAACGGATATAAGCTTGTTGAACTACCGGTCCTGTTTGAAAAACAATTGTTCGGTAACAGCCGTATTTCTACGTCACTCGGTATCGGTTATTCTGCCGGCTACGTGTTTGGTCAGCAGTATACATGGACGGATAAAGATGCAATGGATCCGTTTACACAAAAAGTGTCCGGGTCGGCAATACAACAGCGATTACTGGCGCAATTATCTTTCTACCAATGCAAGATTGGCAGGGTCGGATTGGTGTTTGCAAAAGACATGAGCAACTACCCGAATGCCGGTTATATCATGCAGGTCAATGGCGCGGAACACCAGCCGTTTGCTGATCGTAAGAAAGGCTGGTACCTGGGTCTTGAACTGGCGATCAGATTAAGAGGTGATTGGAGTAAATGATTTTTCTTAACAAAACATACCTGAAAAGGCGCGGTCTCTGCCGCGCCTTTTTCTATGGCGATGGTCATGTTGGATGTTCGACTGCCGGGGTTCAGGAAATCTGATATGCGCCCCCGGTCATCTGATCTGGGACAAATCACGTATCTTTCTTTTATTCCAAATCAACTTCATGAACTGGCTACTCATCGGCGAGATTGCTTATATCACCATTTTGGTTATTACCTGTATCAGGATCGTTTATGATACACGCAGTACTACGAAGACGATGGCGTATCTGCTGCTGGCCATCTTTTTTCCTTTTGGCGGTATTATCTTTTATTTTTCTTTCGGGATTAATTACCGGAAAAGAAAATTGTACGGGAAAAAAGAGATTTCGGATGCTGTGGTGCTGGAGGAACTTAAAAAGGAAACCACTGCGTATACAGAGGATGCCCTGAAGCATGCAGGAACCATCGTGCAGGAGTATAAAGAACTAGCAAGGTTGCTGGTCAAAGATCAGCAAAGTCCGTTTACACGTCATAATAAGGTAAAGCTCCTGCTGAATGGCGAAGAGAAATTCCCTGAAGTATTGCAAGCCATCCGTGCCGCAAAGAATCATATTCATATAGAGTATTACATTGTGGAAGAAGGTGAGATCGCAAAGCAGTTGGGAGAGCTATTGATGGAAAAGGCAAAGGAGGGAGTGGAGGTCAGGTTTATTTATGACGATTTTGGGAGCCGTTCGATCCGGCGGAAAACGCTGCGGAGATTAAAAGAAGCAGGCATCAGCACGGCGCCATTCTTCAAAATCAGAGTCATTTTTCTGGCAAACAGGTTGAACTACCGCAATCACAGAAAGATCATCGTGATTGACGGACATACGGCATTTACCGGAGGGATCAACATCAGCGACAAGTACATCAACAATAAACCCGGCGAACTCTATTGGCGCGATACGCATTTGCGGATCGATGGCCCCGGCGTTTACTATCTGCAATATCTTTTTTTGAACGACTGGAATTTTTGTTCAGGTGAATCGCTGCAACCTGCATCTTTTCTTTTTCCATCACCGCATGTACACAAGCCGGAAGATGTACTGGTTCAAATTGCCGCGAGCGGACCTGATTCAACCCAGCCTTCGATCCTGTTTTCTTTATTGCAGGCCGTTTACCTCGCACAGGAAGAGGTCCTGATTACCACACCGTATTTTATTCCGGGAGAAAGCCTGCTGGAAGCCTTATCCATTGCAGCTTTGAGCGGGCTGAAAGTGAAACTGCTGGTGCCGGGTATTTCAGACAGCGCATTGGTGAATGCTGCTGCGCGTTCTTATTATGATGCATTGCTGACTGCCGGCGTGGAAATCTATCTTTATAAAAAGGGTTTTATTCATGCAAAAACCCTGGTGGCTGACGGAAAACTTTCTGTCGTAGGAACGGCGAATATGGATTACCGGAGTTTTGAATTGAATTTTGAAGTGAACGCACTGGTATATGATTGTGATTTTTCCCGCCAACTCAGGACCGTTTTTTATAATGATCTGAAAGATGCTGAAAAAATAGATCCCGCCGCATGGGCCGACAGGCCCGTTTATAAGCAGATGACGGAAAAAATTGCCCGGTTATTGTCGCCTTTATTATAACCAATGACCTCATTCATTTTCGTTTTTCAAACTCATAATGCCTGACAGGCGATCGTTGCACATCGATCATTGGCTGTCACCGGTCGGACTCCTTCCGGCTGGTATGCTTTTTGCCTATCCTTCAGCGGTTTAAAACACGCGACATGAAAAAAACGAACAAATTCTTAGTGGGAGTAGCTGCCGCCGCCGCCATTGGTTTTATTGTTTATGCAATGAAACGCCGCCGTGAGTCTGCATTTCGTCATGCAAGAGTTGCGGACGAGGGTTATGAAACGGCGCATGATGTTCTGTTTCCTAACAAGAAAGGCAGGAGCCGTAAACTTCATTTCGGGCCGGTATTGCCGGAATAAATAAGGCTGGTATTTTTGCGGCCGGAATGACATTCAAAGAAAAAATATATCTCCGCTTCCAGCAGGTGTTGAGTAATAAGGTCAGTCTGTTGCAGGAGAACCTGGACAGCCTGTTCCGGAGTGCACAGAACGAAACAAAAAGCACTGCCGGTGACAAACACGAGACTGCGCTGGCAATGTTGCAGATAGAGCAGGAAAATATGCGTCACCAGTTGAGTGAGGCGAAAAATCAGCAGTCTGTTCTTCAAAAAATAAATCCTTCAATCACACAGCATAGAATTGCTCCCGGCGCGTTGGTGAAAACCAGCCAGGGGCTTTTTTTTATTTCGCTGGCTCTGGGAAAGATCAGGGAGGAAAATACCGACGTGATCTCCCTTTCGCCGCAGTCGCCGCTTGGTATGCGTCTGATGGGATTGAGCATTGGGGAAGAGGTCATTCTTAATGGTAGGAAATACCTGGTAGAGGAGATCTCCTGAACCGTTTTTAATAATGGATTTGTGCTATAAAAGTTCGTTGGACTGCATAACTGAATTGTTATTTTTTGGCCACCGGCATTGACTGCAGGAGGATGCTCGGAACTTAATGACATTGGCTGGCCGGGATAAATCGGTAATTTTATCAGATGAAAAGAATGATCTCAGCGATGCTGATGCTGGCCGGACTGAATCTTCATGCGCAGCAGGCAGATAAGCCGTTTATCCGTGTGGTGGATCCTGCAAGGGATAACAACAGTGTGCGTACTTCACGTGTATTTATTTCGGGCAGTACATGCAGATCATGTGAATTGATGGTCAATGGATCGGCAGTAAAGGTATACGCGACGGGAGGTTTCGCACACGAACTGAAATTGATCCCCGGTTATAATACAGTTGATATTGTTGCCCGCCAGGGAAAGCAGCAGATCACAAAGAAAATGAGCTTTCAATACATGTTGCCTTTGCCACCCGATACTGTAAAAACGCTCGATATTGCGCAGATCCAAACGTTTCCTGAAGGAAACCTGGTGCTTCAGCCGGGAGAAAAGATCAATTTCCGTGTGAAAGCCCAATCAGGCTGCATGATAATGGTGAATAATAAAACGCGCTTGTATGAAATGCCGGCGACAACAGTGCCAGGGATTTATCAGGGGGAGTATATTGTCAGCTCGTCTGACAGTTTTGTAAATACGCGCATACTGGTTTCCGTTAGTGATACAAGCGGTCAGGTAGTGTCAAAACTCACTTCTGCTAATGTAACGGTCATCAATCCAGAAAGCCCGGATATACTTGTTACCAAAGGCCGTCTCGCGCATTTGTTGTTTGGTCTGGGGGATGATCGCCTTGGTGGTGCAAAGATCGGTTATCTTGATTCGTTGATACCGTTGCAGATGACTGGTAAGGTCGGTGCGTTATACCGCGTACGGTTATCAAAATACAGGACAGCATACATACCGGATGATGTGGTTGATTTTTTACCTAAAGGAACTTTTATGCCATCGTCCCTGAGTGCTAACTGGCGGGTGTATGGGGATTCAATGTATGATTATGTGCAGATCGCGTTGAGTGCGCGCCTTGCTTATCAGTCAATGCAGCTGCTGGATCCTTCGCGTATCGTTGTGGATATATTTGGGGCAACCAGTAATACCAACTGGATCACACAACTGGAGAATACACGCGAGATAAAAAACGTATGGTATGAACAACTGGAAGATGAGGTATTGCGCGTGACGATTGAGCTGAAACATCCGCAACATTGGGGACATGCGATCTATTATAATGGCAATATGCTGGTGATAAGAGTGAAACCTCAGCCGGATAATCTTTCGCTGAACAAATTAAAGATCGCAGTCGATGCGGGTCATGGTGGCGGAAACACCGGTGCCGGCGGACCTACAGGTTCTTCTGAGAAAATGCTGGCACTTGCTGTATCATTGAAATTGCAGAAAGCATTGCAGCAACAGGGTGCGAAAGTGACGATGACAAGAACAACGGAGAAGTTTGTGGATAATAAAGACAGGATCCTGTTTTACCGCGACAGCCTGCCCGACCTGCTGGTCAGCCTTCATCTGAATTCTTCGGGAGATCCGGTGAATGTCGGTGGCACAGGCACATTTTACAGGTACATTGGTTTCCGCCCGTTAAGCAAACATATTTATCAGCGCATGCTGGAGCTTGGCCTGAAGGAATATGGAAACACAGGTAGTTTCAATTTTATGTTGAATAGCCCGATCGAATATCCGAATGCTTTGGTAGAGATGTTATTCGTCAGCAATCCTGCGGAGGAAGAATTGATCCTTAGTGAAAAATTTCAGCAGGAAATTGCGGATAAGATCGTGCTTGGAATAAAAGATTTCCTGGAAGGATGCAAGGCTCCAAAAAAAGATAGTTCGTTTGCTAACTAAGTGTTAAACAATAACCCGCGTTCAGGCCTCTTCCCGCTTCACCGCAAATAGCTGTAAAACGGGAAGAAATTTTTACTGGCCTTGCGGGCGGCGGTCAAAAGCAAGGATCATTATCCTGGTCATGCAGCTTTGACCTGTTCGATGATATCATCCATATTGATCGCCATATGGCTGTCATCATAAATGGATTTACCATTCCGGATGACCAGGACCTGTGGTGATTCATGATGTACGCCAAACTGCTCAGCGATCGCATTTGATACCGGGCGATATGTGATCAGGTCAAGATAATGGAAGTCAGCTGCATCCGGCACTTCTTCCTTTTCCAGCCTGCTTTTCACCACGGAGCTGATGGAGCACCGGATCGAGTGCTTATAAATGACCTGTGGTCTTTCTTCGGACCGATGAATGAGTTCCTGCAATTGTTCCATTGAGGTAAGCGGATGCCAGTTCATATTGCTTGATATTTTATAACGGTATAACAAAAATATAGCCTTCCGGTTGAAAGATCCTCATTGGCCCTGAAGTTGTATATTTCCAGCAACAACGTATTATCAATCAAATACTTTATTTATGAGTGTACGGTTTGTGAAGATTTTGCTCCTCGTTTTTTTGCTTGTGGCGTGGAAGATGCCTTCCCCTGGACAGCAAACCGGTATTTTCGAGGCGCAGCCGGCTTCTTACCCGGTAAAGCCCGGTAAGGTAGATGAAGCATCCGGTATTGCCGACAGTAAAACGCATCCGGGGTACTTATGGGTGGAGCAGGACAGTGGCAATCCCAGCCAGATCTACCTCATCTCACATACGGGAGAATTTTACAAGAAAGTAAAGATCAAGGGCGCGACAAACCGCGACTGGGAAGATATCGTGCTGGCCAACGGTCCTGAAAAAGGCAAAAATTATATTTATCTGGGTGATATCGGCAGTAATAACTCCTCTGCCAGGAAATATTATATCTATCGTTTTCCCGAACCGGCATTGAATGCAGACACAGTTTATACATATGATAAACTGACCTATCAGTATCCGGACCGTGGTCATGATGCAGAAGCCATGCTTGTAGACAATAATACAAAGGACATCTACGTGATCACGAAACGCGATAAGCTGTCTGGTGTTTACAAAATTGCTTATCCTCAAAGTGCAACGGAGATCAACGAGGCGGTGAAAGTTGGTGAGCTTAATTTCAATGGCGTCGTAAGTGCGGCGCAGTCTCCTGATGGTAAAGAGATCCTGGTGAAAACCTATACAGGAATATATCTCTGGAAAAGAAAGCCCGGTCAACCGATCGAACAGGTAATCAAGGCAACTCCTGTTTCTATCTCTTATCAACTGGAGCCACAGGGTGAAGCCATCTGTTTTAAGAATGATAACAGTGGTTTCTTTACGTTGAGTGAGAAGCCGTCGTTTATGAATAAAGTAAATCTCAATTTTTATAAACGAAAAGGCGTTAAGTAGGGGGTACCGGGTAACTGCGGGTTTCCGGTAAAACGTTTGAGATGTTTGGGAGGTTTGATAGGTTAGGCAGGCTGCGTTTGTCTGAGCAGTTTAATGCCAATGCAGGAGCTCCGATATATCTGCTGCGGGCTTTTTGTATTGATCTGCCCATAAGGCTTGCGGCTGACGGCCTGAGCCTCTTTGGCCTGTTAAACGACGAACGCTTATCAACCTCTTACTGATAACAGAATAGGTATTCAGCCTAAGCAGGAAAACTGCGTATTGAGGGAAAGTGATGGCCGACCTTAGGTCAGTGAATTATTAGAGAATCGGGACGGGCCGATGACCGTTGGCCATAGATTGAATCACAGGCCCTTCAAACCAAGACCCGGACATCGGCCACATTATTCCGTTCTCCCGGCTTAATCGCTATATTCGCTTCATGCGTTTACAGTTTAAACCTCTTCCCCTCCTTGCGTTCTTCATATTTGTTTTGCTGTTGCATGAAGCGCATGAATCTGCACATTATTTTACGGCGTGGCTTGTTTGCGGATGTCCGGGAGAAAGGGACTTCCTGGTGTGGAAGCTTTGCCGTTCCTGTACGGAACAAAGTAAGTTCCTGATTGCAAGTTTTGCTGGGCCGTTGGTTACGTATGCGTTCATGTGGGCCGGATTTTACCTGATGCGTTCATCTGCATCAGTCAGGCAAAGAACGATCGGGTTTGCGTTGGCGCTTGGCGCCCTGCCGCTGCCGCGCTGGTTGGCGGGTATTGACAAAGGTGGAGATGAGATCAGCACACTTCGCCATGTATTCACCGGATCGCAAGCATATATGGCAGTGGTGATGGGAGGGCTGATCATGCTGTTGTTTACAATACCTCCGGTTTGGCGTGCTTTTAAAACCATCAAAAATAAATACGCCATCATCATTTTACTTGCATTTCTCGGAATCCCCTGGATTCTCGACCGGCTGCTTGTAGAAAAATATCTGAATGGGAAACTTGTTGCTTCCGGTTTATGGATGGAGCCTGTTTATGCCGGAATCCCCGCAATCGTTATTGCGTGGCAGATCATCCTGGTCGGAACTTTTATTCTTACGTACCGGCAGCTGTATCGGCTGTCAGCAGGCAACATCTCCTGATTATTTGCGAAGAACAAGAATAGAAACAGGGACCCGGGATCCGTTCTTATCAACAATAACCTCTTCCTGTTCGCATTTGAAAGAAAGTAAACGCTCAATAAAAGGTTTGGCCATCAACCGCTGGGGCGTGCTGAGGATGATCATGCTTCCTTCAGACAGGAAACGAACGATCACGCTAAATACTTTTTCAAAAACAGATGGATCATAATTGACATCACTCAGCAGGATCACATCTGCTTTGACCGCGTGTGGAATGTTGTTCCGGTCGAGCAGTGTACAACGAAGATTGGATATTTTTTCCTGTTCGATCGTCTGCTGCATTATTCCGATCGCTTCCTCAATGTGATCACTCATCAATACGGAACGGCTGTATCGCGAAGCCAGGAGCGATGGCAATCCCAGGCCTGCAGCCAGTTCTAACACCGTCTTATTCTCAATAAGGTCCGTGCGGGCAGCGATAAATTCACACAAGCCGATTGCGGCTGGCCAGATCCGGGACCAGTAAGCAAGGTCGGGTGACTGGTCCGTATAATATTTTCGCACAGCTACCGGATCCGGTATAAGCAAGTGCAATGAATGTCCGGTGATAATGATCTCCTGCCGCGAAGCGCTCAATTTGTTCATATGGCTGCAAAGATGGCCAAAATAAAGATTGCCTGCATACGATATCCATTTGTGACCGATAGCCGGTGATGTTTGCAATAACATAAAAACAACAGGAGGACGCAGCGTAGTTGCGTCCTCCTGTTAAAAGCTAAACTATATGACAGAGCTATTTATAAGTGTATTTAACTTCGCTTTGTGATTGCTCGCCACCCGGCAGGCCTTGTTTTACCACTGCTTTTTCAGGGAGACCCTTTGCATTATATGTATATGTATACTGGTACTTGTCTTCCGGTTGCTGATTTGCATCGAGGTGATTTTCGATTGTTACATTGTTCTTTGTGATGTTGAGCAACAGTAAGGACAACAGTTGCCTGTGTTCATACAAGGGGTTTGTTTTTGAATCGTATTCGTATTTAATGGAGCCGGCGTGTTCAAACTGCTCGTCTTCCCCGGCCATTTTGGTTGAAGACTCAGACAGGTTGCCTTGTGCATTATAGGTATACGTGTATTCGATCAGCGGAATAAATACGCCGGCTTCGCCAAAGTGAAGTGTTGCTTTTGTCAGGTTGCCATTTGTATACTGATAGTCTGTGTAACCGGTCTGTTGTCCTGCTATGAAAAGATTTGTACGGCTCATTACATTGTTGGTGTATTCAACCTCAATTTTCTGCCATTCGCTTTCCAGTTTAGTGATTTTTTTTTGTGCGTTGTAGCTGACGTTGAATTTGTTTTCATCACCACCGTCTGCATCTGTTCTTGAGGTGAGCACTTTTACGGTTCCGTCAGCGTTGTACTCAAATTTTGCATAATTGTCGCCATCTGTGAAGGATGCGATCTTAGATCCGCTGCCGTTTCCGCCACCGGAGTTGTTGTCTTTGTCTTTTTTGCATGCGACCATCGATGCCGCGATACCTGCGATCAAAAAGATACGTGAGAAACTTTTTTTGAAAAATGTTGCCTGCATAAATGAATTTTTATTTCGGATTAAGTTTATGCAACAAAGCAACTGTTTCTTCTAATGATTATTTATCGTTCGCTGCATGAATTGTATATAATGTTGAAAGAAATGTATCAAACGATCAGCAGGTAGAGAATGCGCAGAGCGAGATGTCTTTTGCCATCTTTGACATGTTAGGATTTGTACATAAAATGATCTGGTTAAATAAAAAGGCATTGCTGAAGAACAGTAATGCCTTTTGTACCGGTATCCGCCTTATGTTTTTTTGCAAAGATCAGGAAGGGGCCGCCTTCGAATCAAGGCAAGCCCCGGGATCTAACTGTAAACGCAGTCAATCTTGTCAACTGTTTAGTTGCAGCGTCACGAGGTGACGTTCCCGTGGAATTTCTGTTGAAGTGTAATAGACATTCACCAGGGTTGCTTTTTTCCCTTTGGCTGTGAATACATCAGCAGGACGAAAACTCATTCCCTGGTCCTTTGAGCTCATGTTTGCAAACTGCCAGTTCTTTAATTCTTTATTGTCGCTGCTGCGCAGGATGATATGACGGTTCTTGCCAATCCTGCCGCAATGATAATATCTGATAGTGAGCTGGTCAGATGAACTTACATTGTCAAGCTGTAAGGTTTTTATTTTTTCCATGTCGCTTCCGAATTGCTGGAGGACTAGTTTATTGTTCTTGAAAATCTCAAAGCCTTCTCCGCCCGGTTTGACTGAAAAGGAAAAGAATGTCAGCAATAAAACTGCCAGGGGAACGATGCGTAGCGCATGAAAGTTGAATGACTTTTTCATATTTGTTTATTTGATGGTTAACTGAATAGCTGTTCATAACAAAGAAACGATGAGGAGCGGGGGTGATGCAAATTGCTTTGACAAAACGCATGTCCTGCTTGATGAAGTACCGGAATCGTTGCCGGTGAATCATTCTGTGTATATGGGTGATTGACTTATCTTAGTGAGAATGTTTGTATATGAAAAAGACGTTTTCTATCCTCACTGCTCTTATTGTTACCGTGTTTTCTTTGAAGGCCCAAAAGGCTGATAGCAGTTATCTTGTCAGGCTGAATCAGGAGATAGATGATCTTGTCTGCAGGCAGGATGTGGCTAAGCTGGAAAGTTTATATGCGGACGATTTTGTGTTTAGTCATGGCAGTGGAAAAGTGGAAGGCAAACCTGGGTGGTTGAAGACGGTTGGGCGTACGAATTATCCATCGCGCGTGCATGATTCGGTGAGGGTGGAGTTACATCCTGGTGTGGCAGTTGTGAAAGGTAAGATGGATATCAGGAGAAAGGATAAGGAAAAGGAAGCTGTTTATCATTTGCGGTATATACGTGTGTATGCATTGAGGGGGAAGGAGTGGCAGATGATTTCGCATAGTACAACGGAGGAGAAGCATGATGATTGAGCTTTTGTGGCTGGTTTCTAATGGGATGGTCTCAGAGGTGGGGAAGGAGAAGAGTCTTTGTTGAGTGGAGACGAATTTGAATTGATGGTTGGGTTGCGGATTGATGAGAAAACTTTTCAGGTGGGGAGTGGGAAATTTTCCGGGTTGAACATTTCCTTTCACCCTCGCCCACCCCTGTCCAGGGCCCTCCCTCCCCCGCCACCACCGGCCGATTGTTGAGTTGGATAGGGACGGGCATAGAATGACAGGGTGTACCGGGGTGTATCAGAATATTACACCGCACACCATTCATTCCCACTCTCATATCCAACTTCCAATCACCTACTCTGTAATCAAGCTTATCATCACAAAGCAAATGATCAGGATGTAAAACTCCTGAAATCAATTAAACCCACAAGGGGAAAAACACAAAACGTTTTCAGAAAAAAAGCAGGAAATACCGGGGAAAAAACATATAACGGTATAGCCGGTTAGTTCCATTCAGTACCATCTACTTTGGAGTTGTTCAATGCCTGCAGGTTTCTGGTGAAACGTTGGAGAGGTTTGATAAGGTAGGCAGGCTGCGTTTGCCTGATCAGTTTAATAATAATGCAGGAGCTCCGATATCGGCTGCAGGCCTTTTGTATTGATCGGTTCATAAGGCTTGCGTCTGACTGCCTAACCTCCTCAACCTGTTAAACGACGAACGCTAATCAACCCCTTATTGATAACAGCATAGGTATTCAGCAGTCCTTGTGTAACGTTTAGCTCAATGAAAATTTTAGCGGCAGCTTCTGCCGGCGACAGCGGGCAGCATACAATGCACAACACATGGCTATACCTGTGGCTGCTGCCTGAAAATTACAGACAACAACTGATACAGTTCCGGATGTTTTTCCTTCAATAGATTTGGCCTTTCAAAAAAGTATTCTGATACTACTGCAAAAAATTCTCCCTGGTTCGTGGCGCCGTAAGGGTTGATGTCGGATTTGTCGGAAAGAATACGCCTGATCTCTTTGTGCATTAGTTCGAGCCAGGGCATAATGTATTTGCGGTTAAGGATGAACTCTGGAATGCCGTCGACGCTGCCATCTGTTTTGTCAACCAAATGCACAAACTCGTGGATAGCGGTGTTGCCCTTTCCGGTTTTGTTGAGAAAATCCTGTCTCAACTGAAACTGGGAAAGGATCATGATATTTTGATATGGGCCGGAGCCAACCATGCCGAGCGTGTCGCGGTCATGACCCTCCTGTGCAAATTCCTGGTTGAATGAATCGGGGTAAAGCAGCACTTCTTTTAGCTGCACATATTCCCAGTCAGGAAATCCGAAGATCGGAATGATGGCACTCGCAGCGATCAATACGCGGTCGATCTCTTCCACGGTTGTGTTTACGCCGGTAATTCTTACATGAGCAAGGAATTGCTGCATTCTGTTTTCGAACTCCTGTTGCCTGGCAGGAGGCAGCTCATCATAAAAAGGAACATTTTCCTTCAGCAATTGCCGGCTCTCATTGCTCATTGGCGGGATGGAAACAGGCCCAGAGGGTTGTTTCCTTTTCATGAAGATAAGCCCAGCGGTGATCAGGGTCAAGGCAAGGATCAGGAGAATAGAAAGAATGACGTCCATCCCGCAAATGTAAGGACTGTACTTTTTTATCCATCTATGACAGAAAATTATCCTGCTATTTTTATTTTGATCAAATAACAGGAGATTCGATGGCCGGTAGGGGCATCTATCTGCTGCCGGGCATCGCTTCCGGGTTAAATTAATTAGCTATATGAAAAAAAATGTACTGTTTCTTTTTATGATATGCCTGAGTATGACAGGGTTTGCCCAAATGGTCAGTAAACATGGACAGTTAAAAGTAACGGGAACACAATTGGTGGACATGTATGACCGGCCCGTGGTATTGCGTGGCATGAGTTATGGCTGGCATTGTCTGTGGCCGAGATTTTACAATGCCTCTTCGGTTGAATGGTTAAAAAAGGATTGGAATATTACCGTTGTGCGTGCGACGTTGGGAGTAGAGCTGGGGGATGACAGCTATCTTAAACGGCCTGAGTGGTCGAAGGAAAAAATAAAAGCGGTAGTGGAGGCGGCTATCAGGGAGGATCTTTATGTGATCATTGACTGGCATAGCCATAACATTAACCTGAATGAAGCAAAAGCGTTCTTTGCAGAAATGGCGTTGGCTTATGGGAAGAACCCACATGTTATCTATGAGATCTTTAATGAGCCGGATGAAGAAAGCTGGGAAGAGGTGAAAAAATATTCTGCGGAGATCATCCGTACTATCAGGGAAAAAGACCCGGATAATATCATCCTTGTTGGATCACCGCATTGGGATCAGGATGTGCATATAGTAGCAGATGATCCGATGCAGGGGTTCGGCAATATCATGTACACGCTGCATTTTTATGCAGCTACGCATAAAAAGGATCTGCGCGATCGTGGTGATTATGCATTGGGCAAAGGCATTCCGTTGTTTATTTCTGAATCCGCCGGTATGACTGCGTCGGGCGATGGCGCGCTTGACCCGGTGGAATGGCAAAAATGGATCGACTGGGCTGAACAGAACAAAATCAGCTGGATCACATGGTCTGTGTCAGATAAAGATGAAACCTGCTCCGTTTTGCTGCCATCCGCTTCCTCAAGCGGCAATTGGAAAGATAAAGATCTCAAAGAGTCGGGCTTGCGCACAAGAGAGCTGTTGCGGAAATATAACAAATGAAAACCCCATATAAATAGTGACGGGTTGCCCGTATTTGTAAATACTGTATATTCCCATTACAATCATTGATCACAGAACACTCTTCCGGGAAATACAGTTATGCAACGTTTTTTTGTATTCATATTATTGATAGTTTATGCATTTGAAATCAATGCACAAAACAATACTTCTGCGAAGAAGGATCAGCTGCTTGTGATCGCTTACTATTCAGGAGACGCAAAGCAGCTGGAGCAGTACCCGCTCGAAAAACTCACGCATATTATTTTTAGTTTTTGTCATCTTAAAGGTAATCGCCTGAATGTAGATCGTGCGCGTGATACGGCGACGATTGAAGCGTTGGTGGCGGCACGCAGCCGCAATCCGCAGTTAAAAGTGATGCTTTCATTAGGAGGTTGGGGAGGATGTGAGACCTGTTCACCTGTTTTTGCTTCAGCAGGGAACAGACAGGCATTTGCATCTTCGGTAAAAGAATTGTGTGATCATTTTGATACGGATGGCATTGATCTCGATTGGGAATATCCCGCGATCAATGGTTATCCCGGACATGCCTATGGTAAAGAAGACAGACCCAATTTTACAGCACTGATAAAAACGCTGCGCGATACGCTTGGTTCAAAGAGGGAGATCAGTTTTGCTGCCGGAGGCCTGGATAATTTTCTGCAGGAATCAGTTGAATGGGCAAAAGTTGCTCCGCTGGTTGATCGCATCAACCTGATGAGTTATGATCTGCGAAGCGGATTTGATACGATCACTGGTCACGCCACACCATTGTATTCAACAAAGCAACAGGTTGCGTCCGCGGATCATGCGATCAGCTATCTTGAGAAGGCGGGTGTACCTTCCTCCAGGATCGTAATTGGCGCTGCATTTTACGCGCGTACATGGGTGGATGTGGCGGATAAGAACAATGGGTTGTATCAGCACGGTAAATTTAAAAGCTTTGTTCCTTTCAGAACGTTTGCGGAACGATTGATAAAAGAAGGCGGCTTCAGCTTTTATTATGATAAAGAAGCAAAGGCTTCATACGCGTATAACAAAAGCAAAAAAGAATTTGCAACGTTTGATGATGTTGAATCTGTAAAACTGAAAACAGCTTATGCGGTCAAACGGAAATTAAACGGGATCATGTTCTGGGAGCTTACCCTGGATAATCCTTCCAATGGCTTACTGGATGCGATATATGAGGAAAAATCGAAATAGCCTCACTGATCACCTCCCCAGCGATAGGTAGATATATCAAAACCAGCGAGGTCAAGCACGCGGTCAACAACGGTAGCTGCCAATTCCTCGAGCGTCTTCGGTTTGCTGTAGAAAGATGGCGTTGCAGGGCAGATGATGCCGCCGGCAAGGGTGACGGTTTCCATATTACGGATATGAACGAGGTTATAGGGGGTATCACGCACCACACAAACCAGTTTTCTTCTTTCTTTTAATATAACATCAGCCGCCCGCGTGATCAGGTCATTGGATATGCCGGAAGCTATCCGGCCCAGCACGCCCATTGAACAGGGTACAATGATCATGTTTTCATACTTGCCCGAACCCGACGCGAATGGCGCCGTAAACTCCGTGGTCGCATAAAACTTCGCCGGCAACTCCCGGTAAGACGTATCTGCCAGCTCAGTTTCCCAAACCTGTTTAGCATTTTCTGTCATGACCACGGCAAGGCCTGAACATTGTTCCGGAATGGCTGCAAGTTTTTGCAGTAATTGGCGGGCGTAAATTGAGCCGCTGGCTCCGGTGATGGCGACGACTGTTTTTTTCATACTTGATCATGCAAATGTCTGCATTAAGTGTAAGATCCGGACATTTTTGTGCAAACGTTTGCATATCGGTAAAAGTTAATATCCGGTCAAAATTCAACGTTTCGACATTGAGACTGATCAATAAAAGTGAGTTTGACACGTATTAACGTAAAAAAAATCTTCAAAAAGTTTTTGTGTTAATTTTTTATTAGCGATATTGCCCATGAATTTTCATAGGATAAGGTTTAATGGTTAATGGTTTTTGATTAGGGCCCTCCCGGATTTACTTCGGGAGGTCTTTTTTTTGAGGTACGTTACCGTAATTTTACTGAATTCCTCTTTTCCCTCGCTGTAATAACCATTTCCGCAATCATCATTGAACAGGCTCTCCAAGTAACTTTTTCAATTTTACATAAACACCATTGGTCCATCCGAAACCATCCTGGTTCTGATATTCTCCTCCGCCGGCGAGTAAGGTGAGATCAGTTACGTTATACTTTTCCATGAGCTTTCCTGTTCGTTTGAATACATTCTCAACATTGCCTGTCCAGTTGTGTGCGATTTGTTTTGCAAGCGTTATATGTTCATAGTTCATTGCTGCTTTATAACCGATCCATTGTAACGGAGCCCAGCCATTTGGTGCATCCCATTGCTGGCCTGTTTGCGAAAGTGTTGTAAGCAATCCTCCATCACGCAGTAATTGATGCGCCATCTTATCCAGTACTTTTACTGCGCGTTCTTTTGAAGCAATGCCGCAGAAAAGAGGATAAGCCATTGCTGTAGTAATAGTACTTGCTGTTTTGTGTTCGATAAAATTGTAATCACAATAGGTCTGCAGTTCTTCATTCCAGCAGAATGTTTCAATCGCATGCCGCCGGTTCAGCGCTTTCTCATTATATGCTGTGGCAGTTTGCGGCTTGCCATCAAGTTTGTATCCTTCTGCGAGCATTTTTTCAAGATGCCATAATAGTGCGTTCAGGTCCACCGGTATAATGTCGCAGGTATTAATGGTTGTGATCTTCCTTCCGTCTTTGAACCAACGGCTGGAGAAATCCCAGCCGGATTCGCACGCACCGCGTACATGGCGATAGTGTTCAGATGGATTTGACGTTGCATTTTCATGAGTCTTCAGATCAGCGGCGTATCCTTCAAGTCGTGGCGTATTTAATTCATCCCAGTAACGGTTCATTATAACATCGCCGGGGAGAAGCACAGTCCGCTCACTGCTGTTGTTCTCTGCTGAAAGTAAATGAGCGCCACGCATCCAGAAATTATATTCTGCGGTAAGTTGTGGGAGATATTTTGATAGTACATGTTCGCCTTTGTCTTCGCTATGTAATGCGATCATGTGTGAAAAGAATGGCGGTTGCGATCGTGTAAGAAAATATGTGCGGTTGCCATTCGGGATCAACCCGAATGTATCGATGAGATAAGCAAAGTTATCGATCATATCTTCGATCTTTTGTACAAGCCGCGCCTGTTGAAGGCCGAGCATTGTGAAATATGTATCCCAGTAAAAGATCTCTCTGAATCTTCCTCCGGGCACGATGGATGATTTTGGCAGGGGAATAAGTGTGCCACCACCTTCATGTGGATGACGGGAAAGATTTTCCCATAGCCTGCTGATGTGTTCGTCGATGGGGAAATGCCAGGGTTCCTTTGGTTGCGGGACTGGTTTGGGCAATCTGAAATGGCTTGCGATAAACTCCTGCAGGTTGACCTTCCCGGATCGTTTTAAAGCCCTGTATTGCTCCAGTATTTCAGCAACCGGAAGTATTGGTGTGCAATCGGCAAACATCTTCTGATCAGGAAATATGCGTTGCAATTGCACGTCAGTGAAAAGTTCCTGAAGGTCTTCAAGATAAAAGAGATCGGGATGCCTGAGCATGTGATGGGTTTGATCAGACGATGCAACAAACAGGCCCAAAAAGATGCCGGCAGATGGTGCAGTTTTTTCTTTCCTGCAGCTGGGCCAGCCGAACAATTTCCCGGGGCAGGATGTAATCTGCGGAACCGGGTTTTAAAAGTCGGAGTGACAATCAATTTTTTGAGGTGTTGTTCCGGTGCGTGAGACACACACCAGTGCGTGCCCCGGTGCGTGTCTGCGTGCCCCGGTGTGTGTGTCACGCACCGGAACAATAATAAAATAAAAAGCACTGCGTCATACAGTGCTTCTTACTTTATTATTTATTCTTTGGGCGTTGCGTAAGGTAGTCGAATCTTTTTCCTGTTACTTCTGCCATATCGGGGATTGCTTCAACTTTATAAGCTCCGGCATCCAGTTTTTGCTTTGTTGCTGAGAATGCTTCGAGTGTTGCGTTGATATCTTCGTCTGTATGTACCGCAGTTGGGATCAGTCGGTAGATGATATGTCCTTTCGGAATTACGGGATAAACAACGATAGAGCAGAAGATATGATAGTTCTCGCGGATGTCCATTACCATAGCGGTAGCTTCTTCCACGCCGCCTTTCATGTATACAGGTGTTACAACTGAGTCTGTTTTGCCGATATCAAATCCTCGTTCCTTCAAACCTTTCTGCAGTTTGAGTGCGTTCTCCCAAAGTTTATCTTTCAGTTCCGGCTGGGTACGCAGCAGGTCGAGGCGCTTGAGATTACCGATCACCAGGGGCATTGGTAAACTCTTTGCGAAGATCTGGCTGCGGATATTATAACGGATGAAATCGATGATCTTGCGGTCGCCTGCAATAAATGCACCGATCGAAGCCATTGATTTGGCAAATGTAGAGAAGTAAAGATCGATATGTTCCTGTACGCCCTGTTCTTCACCAGCACCGGCACCGGTTTTGCCAAGGGTGCCAAAGCCATGCGCGTCATCGACAAGCAGGCGGAATTCATACTTCTGTTTTAGTGCGGCGATCTCTTTCAGTTTTCCCTGATCACCGGCCATACCAAATACACCTTCGGTGATCACAAGGATCCCGCCGGCTTTTTGTTTTTCGATGAGTGCGGTACCGCGCTGCAATTGTTTTTCAAAATCCTCAATATCGTTGTGTTTGAAAACATAGCGGTGGCCGGGGTGAAGGCGAAGACCATCGATGATGCAGGCATGGCTTTCGGCATCATAGACGATGATGTCGTGGCGGCTGCACAATACGTCGATCAGGCTGACCATGCCCTGGTAACCAAAATTCACAAGGATGGCATCTTCTTTTCCTTCAAAGGCGGCGAGTTCTGCTTCGAGCTGTTCATGGAAATTACTGTTCCCGCTCATCATGCGGGCGCCCATCGGGAGGGCCAGGCCAAAATCACGGGCGGCATCTGCATCCGCTTTTCTAACTTCAGGGTGATTGGCGAGCCCGAGGTAATTATTCAGGCTCCAAACGATCATTTCTTTGCCGCGGAATTTCATTCTGCTGCTGATCTCGCCTTCCAGTTTCGGGAAGGCAAAATATCCATGCGCCCTTTCACGATGCTGGCCGATAGGCCCGTAATTCTTCAATAAACGCTCGAAAATATCTGCCATATTAAGAATATTGTTACAGGTTTTTTAACTGCGCAAAGGTAAGGGATTCGGGCTTTTGTCAGACAGGTCGCCCGGAGAAGAGAGGACCGCCGACCGCCGGCTCACCACTTGGTTTGACAGGTCATTATAGAATAAACCCTTCCATAATTGGAAGGGTTTATTCTATAATGCTATTGCTGATTAAAAAGCGTCGGTCTGCGGTCGGTGGTCATTAGATCACCAGCAGCGCATCTCCATAACTAAAGAATCTGTACTTATCCTTTATCGCTTTCTTATACGCTTCCATTGCCAGTTCATAGCCAGCGAATGCGCAGGTCATGATCAGGAGGCTGGTTTTGGGCAGGTGGAAGTTGGTTACCAGGGAGTCGGCGATGTTGAAATCGTAGGGCGGATGGATGAACATGTTGGTCCATCCTTCGGATGGTTTCAGCAGTTTTTGTGCCGTGAAGGATGATTCCAATGCCCGCATGGTTGTTGTGCCGATGGAGCAGATACGGTGCCCGTATTCTTTGGCACGGTTGACGATCTTGCAGGCCTGCTCGTCTATATGATAATATTCAGCATCCATTTTGTGTTTGCTGAGGTCTTCCACCTCGATGGGACGGAATGTGCCAAGACCAGTGTGAAGAGTAACTTCCGCGAAGCGGATACCTTTGATCTCAAGGCGTTTGATCAGTTCCCGGCTGAAGTGCAGACCGGCAGTTGGAGCGGCTACAGCGCCTTCGTGTTTTGCATAAACGGTCTGGTAGCGCTCTTTATCTTCTTCATCAGGCTTGCGCTTGATGTATTTTGGCAGCGGGGTTTCACCCAGTTTTTCCAATTGCTCGCGGAAACCTTCTTCACTTCCTTCCCAGAGGAAACGGATGGTACGACCACGGCTGGTAGTATTGTCGATCACTTCTGCTACCAGGTCTTCCTGATCGCCGAAATAAAGCTTATTACCAACACGGATCTTACGGGCCGGATCAACGATTACGTCCCAAAGGCGGTTTGGTTTGTTGAGCTCGCGCAACAGGAATACCTCGATCTTTGCACCGGTTTTTTCTTTGCGGCCATACATGCGGGCAGGAAATACCTTGGTGTTGTTGACAGTGAATACATCCTTGTCGTTGAAATAATCCAGAATGTCGCGGAAGTGTTTGTTTTCGATCTGTCCGGTGTGGCGGTGTACCACCATCATTCGGGCATCTTCACGTCTTTTGGCAGGATTTTGTGCAATAAGGTTGAGGGGGAGGTCAAATCGGAACTGCGAAAGCTTCATGTGTTTAGAGTCTTTTTTTCTTTAATGTGTTTGTCTCTTGTCTTCCGTGTTTTACGGAGCAACTCCTGTGAGACAACTATTAAGCTTCATGACTCAAACCGGTAACTGATACCTGAGGAGGGAACGCCAATCCCCGGTCTTACGGCACCGGGCCTGGTCATGCGGGTAGCTTTAAGGCGGGCAAAGGTACAAATAAAACGCCCCAAACCTGCCAAACGGCCCCGGGATTTTTTTATCCGGATAAATCTATTGATTTCCAGCCGTATATTTTAGTTTTTTCCTGAAAATTTTGCCCAACAGGTAAAACAGATTTATGTGCGGACCGTTTTCAATAAAATGCTACATTGAAAAAGACAAAATTTTAAACTTAAAAGTCAAAATATCAGTCTCCATGGAACGCATTGTCCCCGCTGACAGAAAGCGCTTTTTTTATTTTTAATTTTGACTTTTTACTTTGCTGATCACAAGCCAATTAAAGTGAGCTCTCGACTATGAAAAGATTTGCCGTCCTCCTCCTGTTATGTATACCTGCCGTACTTTTTGCCCAGTCGAAAATGAAAACGCGGAACTATCCCAGTCTTTTGTGGGAGATCAGCGGAAACGGGATGAGAAAGCCATCCTATCTTTTTGGCACTATGCACGTAAGCAGCAAGCTAGCCTTTCACCTGGCAGACTCATTCTATATTGGCATCCGGAATGCGGACGTGGTTGCGCTTGAAACGAATCCTGAATCATGGCAGGAAGATATGAGCAAGTATGATCTCGGTGACCGGAATGAATATGGCCGTTACCGGATGAATTATTCCGGCGACCAGGGACCGGATGATTACCTGCACATGAGCACACTCCGTTTTTACAAATATGACAGTAAGATAGAACGTGCATTATACAGCAATCCTTCCACGATCAACAACCTGTTGTACCGCAGCTATGGAAATGCTTCCAGCGATTTTGAAGAAGATACCTATCTCGATATGTACATCTATCAGTGCGGCAAAAAATGGGGCAAGAAGGTTGCCGGGGTGGAGAAGTATGGTGAAAGCATGAAGCTGATGTCCGAGGCTTATAAAGACGCGGCAAAGGATAAGAGCAAGAAAGAAAGAAGTTATGACCAGGAAGATGGCTATTCTTCCAGCAAACTGCAGGAGGCGTACAGAAGCGGAAATCTTGACTGGCTTGATTCCATTAATCGTTATAACAGTTTCTCTGCCGCGTTTGATGAAAAGTTTCTTTATCGCCGCAATGAGATACAGGCAGGTTCGATCGATTCAATCCTGCGTTCGGGAAAATCATTGTTTGTTGGGGTAGGTGCAGCGCATCTTCCCGGCAGCAGGGGGGTGATCGAGATCCTTCGGAAAGCAGGTTATCGCCTGCGCCCCGTGAAAATGGGCGCAAGAGACAGTCAGCATAAAAACCAGGTGGAGAAATTGCGCGTTCCTGTGGTATTCTCTACCCAAACGGCCGATGATGGATTCTTTAAAGTAGATATTCCGGGTAAGTTTTACAAGTTTGGTGAAGAGCCAAACATGGATCAACGGCAGTATGCCGATATGGCGAATGGAAGCTATTACATGGTATCGCGCATTATGACCAATGCCTGGATGTGGGGTCATTCAACGGACAGGGTAAGAAAGATCGTTGATAGTTTGCTGTATGAAAACGTACCAGGTAAGATCATCCGCAAAACCGCGATCATCAGAAATGGATATCATGGAATTGACCTGGTAAATAAGACACGCCGCGGCGATATTCAACGGTATAATATTTTTACCACGCCATTTGAAGTGATCATTTTCAAAATGAGCGGCACCGGCGAATATGTGACTTTGGGAGAGGAAGCGCAACGGTTCTTCAATAGCATTCAACTGAAAGAATATAGAACAGGCGAAGCCGCGATCTCCAACTGGAAAAAATATTCGCCGCCTTATGGAGGCTTCTCTATTGATATGCCGCATGAGCCTTATATCGGCAATGACGGAAGTTGGATCTTTGATGCGGAAGATAAAACAACCAGCACGCAGTATCGCGTGATCCGCACCGATATACACAATTATCATTTTGTAGAAGAAGATACATTTGATCTCGGACTGATGGATGAAAGCTTTGCTGCTTCTGACTTTATTGATAAGCAACTCAGCCGCCAGCAGAAAAAAGTAAATGGTTATCCTGCACTTGATTGCAGGTACAAAGACAAAAATGGCAGCATTTATCTCGTTAGATTCCTCATCCAGGGAACACATTATTATACCCTGGTGGCACATGGAAAACAGGAATTACCGGTGATGAAGAGTTTTATAAGTTCGTTTTCAATAAAACCGATCGCGTATCCAATGGCAACTTTAAAGACGGACACGGCATTGTATTACCACGTGAAAACGCCTGTATTCCCTGTTGCGGATAAAGAAAAACTTGATCTTCCCGCGCCGGGTTACCTGCAGGATGATGATGACGATGGCAATGCGGATCCCGAAGCCGGCGTATTCCGCAGCAAGCTGATAAAGAATGATACGACAGGCGAAAAGATCTTTGTAAATTTTTTCCGCTCACCCCGTTACACTTTCCTTGAAGATAGCTCCGTGCTTGACAAAGAAAACTTCTTTGGAGATACAACCTCGATCGTCCTTAAAAAAGTGAAGGGCTCATTGCCAAACGGTATGAAGACCTGGGAATCTGTATTGACGGATACAGGAAGCAGCCGTACCATCTGGAGCAAAATGTTCTATAAGGACGGAATTGGATTCTCCATCACCACACAGGGCGATACATTGACAGCTGCCAGCCCGTTTGTACAGGGCTTCTTTGATAGTTTTACACCTGCGGATACACTACGCGGAACTGATATGTTCGCAAAGAAGTCAACATTGTTCTTTGCCGATTTTATGAGCAAAGACAGTATTGCGCATCGCAGGGCGATAAAAGGAATTTACCTGATCAAACTTGATTCTGCTGATATCCCGGACATTCGGAAAGCTGTTGCTTCATTGACCTGGGCGGAAAAGAATTACCTGGATACAAAAAAATCACTGATCCGGAAAGTCAGTACTATTGATGGTGCAGCAGCAGCAGTTTACCTGAAAGATCTTTACCAGGCAGCAGGAGATACGCTGGAACTGCAATACGCAGTGCTTGAATCATTGCTCCGTCAGCGATCAGCTTATTCCTACAGGATCTTCCGCGATATTGTGATGGCCGAACCACCTGTGCTGAATCTCAATACAGATAACCGGAGAACAGCTTCTGTTGATTATTACGACAGGGCAGGCAGCACCAATTTGCTCGGCGGCCTGAGCGATTCACTAAAGCTTACCCGCACCATATTGCCGGATATTTTACCACTGATCAATCTGGATGATTACAAGTACCCGGTAATGTCGTTGCTTGGAGAAATGGTAGACAGCGGTCTGGTAAAGCGTGATGATTATAAATTGTATTACTCAAAATTCCTGCTGGAGGCAAAACAGGAATGGCGCAGACAGGTACTTGCAGAAAAACAAAAATCCATTCACAAGGCTAAGGAAGAGTTGAAAGGGGAAGACCCCGGTTATTTTTCTTACAGAAATGAAAATGTGGAAGAAGATGGCGGGAATGATAACCTGGCGTTGTACGCAACTTTGCTGATCCCTTACTGGGACAATGATCCGCAGGTGCCTGCATTGCTTAATCAGATGCTCGCTTCATCTGACAAGCGTTTGAAATACTCTATTCTTTTGTCGCTGATCCGCGTGAACAAGCCTTTTCCCGATACGCTGCTTGATTATTTCGCCGGACTGGATGAATACAGGTATGAACTTTATGAAGATCTTTCCGGTATGGACAAGCTTTTCCGTTTCCCTGCAAAAGCAAACAAGCAGCTTCTGCTGGCGCATAGCAAATTACTGTCGGAAGATGGTTATGCTAAACCTGATTCGGTTGTGTTCCTTGATAAACTGAAAGCAGAAGTCAAAGGGCGCGAAGGATGGGTTTATTTTTTCAAATATAAAAATCGTAAGGATGATGTTACATGGAAGATCGCTTCTGTAGGATTGGTGCCAACGGATTCAACGAAGTTTGAATGGCAGACAGGACTCGCTGATACAGATGATGACGATGATTCTCCGGGCGTGGTTGATCAGTTTGATTTTACCGGCTTCTCCAATATCAAATTAAAAGAGGATGAGGCGGTGGCTTCTCAGCTGGATAAGGAATTGAAACGGATGTTGTATTCGAAAAGGAAAAGTGCAAGGGAGTTTTATGATAGAAGCGGAACTTCGGAATATGAGGATGTGATGGTGAATATTGAGGATGGGGATAATTGATTGTTCCGGTGTGTGAGGACACACACCGGGGCGTGAGGGTGTGTGTGGACACACACCGGTGTGTGAGGACACAAACCGGGGCGTGAGGACACACACCGGGGGGACACATACCGGGGCGTGGGAGGATATGCACCGGGGTGGTCAGAATCCTTTTGGGATTGCGGCAATCAATCTTTGTGTATATGCGGATCGGGGATGGTTATAGATATCTTCAGCCTGCCCCATTTCTTCTATACGACCTTTGTTCATCACCATAATGCGGTCGCTGATGTAGCGGACTACGGAGAGATCGTGTGAGATAAAGACAACCGTGAATCCGAATTCTTTCTTAAGATCGTTCAGCAGATTGAGGACCTGTGCCTGCACGCTTACGTCCAATGCGGAAACAGATTCATCACAAACAATGAATGAGGGATTTAATGCCAGCGCTCTTGCTATAACGATGCGTTGCCGCTGACCGCCGGAAAATTCATGCGGATAGCGGTTATAATGTTCGGCTTTTAGCCCAACTTTCTCCAGCAGTTCTTTCACGCGTTCACGCCGGTTACTTTCTGAACCGATGATGTTATGCACTTTCAATGGTTCTGCAATTGCTGATCCGGCCGTGATCCTTGGGTTCAGTGAAGAATACGGATCCTGAAATACGATCTGCAGCTCCTTCCGCAAAGCCCTCAGATCCGGTTTGCTTACCGCTGTAAAATCTTTTCCCTCATAATAGATCGATCCCGAAGTGGGAGGGATCAATCGCAGGATCGTACGACCCAATGTAGTTTTGCCGCAACCGCTCTCGCCAACCAGCCCAAGCGTTTCTCCTTTGTAAATATCAAAGCTCACGTTATCCACGGCTTTGATCAATTTTGTGGTCTTGCCCAGCAAAGTCTTCGCAATTGCAAAGGATACACACACATTTTCAATCTTCAAGAGGACGGGAAGATCCGCGGAACGCAGATTTTGCGAATTGCTTTCCCGGGTATTGTATACTTTTTCGTTGTTATGTTCTTTGTTTGCGTCAGCCCGCTCCCTTGTTTCAGGATCCGCGAACCCTGTGCTATTATAGTCAGTGCCGAGGAAATCCGATACAACCGGTAAACGTTCTCCTTTTTTGTGTAAAGCGGGTCTGCAGGCCAGCAATCCTTCAGTATAGGGGTGTTGCGGATTTTTGAACAGGTGGCGGACAGTATTTTGTTCAACAATTTCGCCCTTATACATCACCAGTGCGCGATCGGCTACTTCTGCAACAACGCCAAGATCGTGGGTAATAAATATGACGCCCATGCCGGTCTGCTGCTGCAATTCTTTGATCAGCTGGAGTATTGTTTTTTGCACCGTTACGTCAAGCGCTGTAGTTGGTTCATCGCAGATCAGCAAAGCGGGTTCGCAACACATGGCCATGGCGATCATGACGCGTTGTTTCTGGCCACCGCTTAGCTGGTGAGGATATCGTTTGAACAGGAGCTGAGGTTCCGGTAGTTTTACTTTCTCCATCCATAGCAGTGCCAGTTCTTTTGCGGCAGCATTGGATATTTTTTTATGTGAAAGAATAGCTTCGAGGATCTGCTCTCCGCAGGTGAGTACGGGATTGAGCGATGTCATCGGCTCCTGGAAGATCATGGCGATCTTGTTGCCGCGGATGGATTGTAATGACTGCCGCGGCGCCTTCAGCATATCAACCTGGTCTATTCCGTTTTCACTGAATAAAATGGAGCCGGAGCTATACACGGCCGGAGGTGAAGGTAATAATTGAAGTATGGCCAGAGAAGTAACGGATTTTCCTGATCCCGATTCACCTACCAGCGCAACGATCTCACCCTTATTGACGGTAAATGAAATTCCTTTCAGCGCGCGCGTATTTCCGGCAGCTGAAATAAAGTCGATGCAGAGATCCTGTATGCGGAGAAGCGGATGCATTATTTCGGTACAACTTTGATCATCAGCTTGCGTGGTGGTGTTGGATAATAAGCCATGCAAACGGCGCAGTCTTTTGTTTTTGCGCTGTCGATCGTAAAATAAAACTCGTCACCTTCATTAATGGTTGATGGGAAATCGCATGGATTGCCCAGTCCAAATGCGTTGTTGAATGTTTTGCCTTTTGATTCATCCGTCCATACACTGTTGATCAATGATGAGTCAATATTCCCTTCCAGCAATGTCAATGTGTAATTCATGCAAAGCGCTTTTGTTTCAAGCCTTGCTTTGTATGTGTTGCCGCTTTTTTTACTGCTGCATTTATTTGCAGAAGCAGAAAGCAGGAAAAGACCGGGGATCAGCATCAGTAATTTCATGACGGAAGTTTTAGGTAAACGTTAAAGGTTTAGAACTTCAGGTGTCTTACGGTAAGGCCATCGTTGATCAGTTGTTTGAGGGAATCAACGCCGATCTTCAGATGTCTTTCCACGTATTGTGAGGTGATCGCTTTGTCGCTTTCTTCTGTTTTCACGCCTTCCGGGATCATCGGCTGATCACTGACCAGCAGGAGTGCGCCGGTCGGGATCTTATTAAAGAAACCTACAGTGAAGATCGTTGCTGTTTCCATATCGATAGCATACGCGCGGACCTTTTGAAGATATTCTTTGAAATGCTCATCATGTTCCCACACGCGGCGGTTGGTGGTGTAAACGGTACCGGTCCAGTAATCCACAGCATAATCGCGGATGGTGGTAGAAACGGCTTTTTGCAGCGCAAAAGCAGGAAGTGCCGGTACTTCGGCTGGGAAGTAGTCGTTGGATGTACCTTCTCCGCGGATGGCTGCGATGGGTAAGATCAGATCGCCGAGTTTATTTCTTTTTTTAAGACCGCCGCATTTGCCAAGGAACAGAACAGCTTTTGGCTTGATCGCGCTGAGCAGGTCCATGATAGTGGCGGCAGTGGGACTGCCCATGCCAAAATTGATGATCGTGATATCTTCAGCTGTTGCACACTGCATTGGTTTGCCTTCGCCGACTACCGGCACATTATTCCAGGAGGCGAACATGTACACATAGTTGCTGAAGTTCGTCAGTAATATATAGTCACCAAAATTTTCCAGTTTCTCTCCTGTATATCTCGGTAGCCAATTGTTTACGATTTCTTCTTTTGATTTCATGGAGAGTAATTTAACGTTTAATGGTTCAAAGGTTTAAAAGTATAAAGAGTAAACTTTTAGAGTGGGAACTTTAAACTTTCAGGCGAATTTAACCATTTCAGGGGAAGATGGGGTCGGGAAATGGAATAAGCTTTGATCACCTTTAAATGTATAAACCTTTGAACCTTTAGGCGTTTAAACCCTATTTTTGATCATGCTTGATATCGCTTATCCCGAGCCATCGTTCCGCCTGAAGGAACAGGGTGGCAGGGATTATCTTTTTGATCCGATCCGTAAACGGTGGCTGTTGCTGACACCGGAAGAATGGGTGCGGCAGAATTTTGTGCAATACCTTGTGCAGGTAAAGGGCTATCCGGTTACGTTGATTGCGCTGGAAAAAATGATCATGCTTGGAGAGCTCCGGAAAAGGTTCGATATTCTGATCTACGACCGGCAGCACAGGCCATGGATGATGATCGAATGCAAATCTCCTTCTGTAGAACTGGATGATTCTGTTTTGCATCAGTTGTTGCGCTATCATATCGCTGTTCCGGCCGGCTGGCTGGTGATCACTAACGGAACGTATAGTTATGGCTGGGAAAAAAAAGGCGGGCAATTGCATCCGCTGGAAGTATTGCCCGATTTTACCAGGTTCGATGACTGATGATCGTTGGCCGATTTAAAGGCAGACCCTGGAAATGATTTTATAAAAAGCGTGCTGAAACGATCGACAAGACGCAGGAGACATTCCGCTAAACGAGCGCAGTCCGGCCATCTGCCAATGGGTATCAGCCATCGGACAACGACAGAGGTTACAATCAGCAAGTCGGGTTAAATAAACAAACGCGGATTACACTGCGCAGTCCAGCATCAGCCTTCACGCCAGTTGGCGCTTATACATTTGTATTGTATTCTCCAGTCCGTAATATAATGCATCGCTGATCAGTGCGTGGCCAATACTCACTTCATTCAGCCAGGGGATCTGTTGTTTGAAGTATTGGAGGTTTTGCAGGTCAAGGTCATGGCCGGCATTGAGGCCAAGGCCCAGTTCTTTTGCTGTTTGTGCGGCCGCGACATAATCTTTTACAGCAATTGCTTTATCGGCAGCAAAATGTCTTGCATATCCTTCGGTATACAATTCAATGCGGTCAGTTCCTGTTGCTGCAGCGCCTTTCACCATTTCTGCAACAGGATCGACAAAAATGGAAACGCGGATCCCCGCATTTTTGAATACGGCAATGATCTCTTTCAGATAATCTTTATTGGTAATGGTGTCCCAGCCATGATCAGAGGTCAGTTGCCCCAGTACATCCGGCACCAGCGTAACCTGGTCGGGTGCTGTTTCAAGTACGAGGTCGACAAACTTTTGTTCCCTGCAATTTCCTTCGATATTGAATTCCGTGGTAATGATCTTTTTGATCTCTCTCACATCGTCGTAGCGGATATGTCTTTCATCGGGTCTCGGATGTACGGTAATGCCATCTGCTCCAAAAGACTGTATGTCGATCGCTGATTTTACCACATCGGGATTGTTGCCGCCACGCGAATTGCGGAGGGTGGCAATTTTGTTGATGTTGACGGAAAGTTTTGTCATGGGGCAAAGGTAGGGATGTTTCGAGGATGGGAGATAGGCTGCGGACCGCCATCGGCCATCGAACATCCCTATATTTGCTTATGGACAAAAACTTACGCTACCCCCTTATTACGGGAAAGAGCCGTATTGCCGGAACAGGCGCGTTTGCGGGAAAGGCGATCGCGGCAAAGAGAAAGCTGGGCAATATGGGCGGTGAGATCATTTCGTACAGGGAAGCGCAGAAGCGGGTGAAGAAGCAGCCGGGGAATGTATTGTTTATGGTAGAGTTTGATAATGAAGATATCGCGCTGGATGCAAGTGTGAACAGTAATGCACTGAGGTACATCAATCATTCATGCGGCCCGAATACCTATATGCGGAGGGCATATCAGAAGGTGGAATTTTATACGTTGAAGGCGATCCGGAAGGGAGAAGAGCTGACGTGTGATTATGGCGAAACGCATCATGACGGGAAGTTGCCGTGTAAATGCGGAGCGAAAAATTGCAGAGGGTTTATTTGATGGAAGTGGGGTTTCCGGTGCGTGAGACCCGCACCGCGGCGCACACCGGGCGCGCACCATCGGGGCGGGTGTTTCAGGAACTAATATTTGCCATTAACAGCCTGACGGATCAGTGAATCTTTTTGCGCAGGAGTCCAGTCTCTTTTATTGAGATAGATCGCATCCTCCCAACCGCCATAATTTGCATTGGGCAGAACAATAAATCTGTTGCCGAATTCCGCGGCGAGTTGTTGAACATTAGTGCTTCGTTCTGCTGTTGTTTTCTTATCAAAAAGATCGCTGAAGTCTGCAAGATTATCGCCGAGTAACAGTATGATATCATACCGGGTGGCGATCTGTTGCCTCCGTGGCTCTTTGCTGGAGATATCTTTCCGCATGACCAGGTGATCATTGTCGGCAAACGGAAAATTGAATCGTTTGAGATTGGCCATGGTGCCGGCCCTTTCATGCTCGTCCCTGTTGGTGACGTAGAATATTTCGATGCCTTTCGACGCAACATAATTGAAGAAAGACCAGCCTCCGGAAAGCGTGTCAGCTACGCCTTTAGCCGTCCAGGCATTCCACGAAGCTGTTTCGTAATCCCTACCGGTCAGGGCCTGATGAACGGCATAGGGGCTGTTATCCAGGAAGGTCTCATCGATATCGGTAACGATGGCTGCTGGTTTTGCGGTGGTTTGCTGCGAAAACTGATCGATCCGAAGCCGGGCGATGTTAAAGGCCTGAAGACAAAGCGCCTGGTATTCCGCCGCTTTTTGCTGGAAAAGGGAAGACCATAGCTTTCCATTCACAACAAGATCAGTTTGTGATGATAGCGGCTGTGTTGTTTGCTGAGGTCCTTTGCAGGAGCCGAATAAACCAATAAGTAATAGAATGGATAAATGTTTTTTCATATTCATTACAGGCAGATAAGCCTGCAAGATAGGAAAAGCGGGAAGAAGCGCTATTGAAGCTGATGCAGTTCGTCTTCGATCTGTTCAGTCAGTTTGGCTTCATTTTCCATGATCCATGCTGGTAATCCCTCCTGATTGATAGCCCAATGCGCGTTGCCGTTTTTATTCATATAAAACAGAATGCGGTTACCCCTGTCATCCACCGTATCAACAGAAAACAACTCCTCTTCAGCCTGTCTCAGTTTTCTGAAATTAAATTCACGAAGACGGCCACCGGCTTTGATCAGCCTGGTGAAGTGAACTACTTTGGTGAAATGTATCTGCATAATCTCTCGTTAAGAACTTTGATAACAACAATTATTATGCTAGTGTTCGATCGGATGAATGGAATAGGACTAAAAAGTTGTTAACAAGAGAGGGGAGATTTGAAAGGTAGAGATGTTTGAGGGGTTTGATAAGTTTGAGAGGTTTTATACGTTGTTGTCGCGATTGTATTTTGTAACGTATAGATATAAAGGTTATTTGACTGTATATCGAAGCAGGTCAGCTAATGATGGGAGGTTTGATAGGTTGGGAAGTCCCGGGGTTTGATTTTTTTGAAACCTACTGAACCAATGAAAGCTCTTAAACCTGTTCTTATCGCTGGCTGGCCAGAGCATAGTAGAGCACCGCCGATAAGGCCATCAAACCATCGAGGACAAAGTAATACAGTATGTCGGATGTGCTTTTTTTTGCATGGGAATAGAGCGATGAGGTGATCACGCCGGGTATGATCAGTGATAAAATGGCAGACACTGAATGATCATAGAAGTATAGCGCTAGAGTTGATGCCGCAAAAATGACAATGGAGGCGATAAAGAGCCTGTTGATATTCTTCTCATCCATTGCCGTGACGAGGCTGCGGATGCCAATGGCGATATCATATTCTCGGTCCCGGTAATCAAATAAAATGCAGATCGCATAGATCAGGAAAAAGCGGCTGATACAAAACAGGGTGAAATCTGTTTGCCAGGGCTTGCCGGAAACACCAAGAGGGAGTACGGATGTTACAAACATCCATACTCCGGCGAGGAAGATCGTCTTGCCAATAGCGATTTTTCGCAGCGATCTAAACCAGGGATGCGGAACTTTTGGGGCGGAATAAAGGAAGGTGATGCCTGCCGCAAAGACCAGCCAGCGCCAGTGTGAGATCAGCTCGAAACCGAAAATGGCTGCGCCGGCAGTCCCAAGCAGAAAAAGCCATAAATGAACGTTTTTATACCGGGAAAGCCAGCTGACCCGGTCGGAATGAAACTCATCTGTGGCCGGCGTAAGATACCAGTGGAAGCTATAACTGCTGATGGTTGCACAGAAAACGAAGGCCAGCAGGCCGGCCGGCGGTGGTGTATGCAACATCTGTGAGCAGGTCTGAGCCAGCATCAGGATGGCACAGCATGCAATGAACAGGTTGCTGTAAATAAAAAAACGGGAGATCGTTTTGAATACATTCATCACTCAGGATAAACCACGATAACGTCACTGGTAAGTGTATCGCTTTTGTTGCCTGCCCGGTCCGTTACCGCAAATCTGAAGATCATAGAATCATTTATCGATGTACTTAAACTTTCTCTCAACGTATTGTAGTCGAGCGAGAAAATGATCTCACCATCCTGTTTATCCGGGAAATCGGGCAGCGAATAAGCAAAGCTATCAGCCTTTTCCTGATTTGGCGGAAGCGGGAGCTGGTTTATTCTGACACGGCGTGCGTAAAACAGCGCATTTCCCAGATCACCTTCTTTATCGTAATAATGAAGCGTAAATGTAAGAGATCCCTGAAAAGGCACATCATGAGCGCTGTACTCCTTTATTTCAATACGTGGTTTCGTTTCAAACTTATCTTTGCTGCACGCAAACAGTACTACAAGCGCGGAAGAAATGAGTATTGCTGGGACGGCTTTCATTTAAAAATGATTTAAACAAATATATACAATTTTGGAGGACGTGGTGGCTGATGAAAAGAGAATGGAACGATAAAATTTTCAATATCAACGATCAAACCAGGGAAAAAGTTGCGCTGGAAGTATTCCGGTATCAATATGACCGGACCCCGGTTTATCAGGCCTATGTAAATGCATTGAAGATCGATCCGGTTTCGGTGGATTCCCTGGACAGGATCCCGTTTTTACCGATCCGGTTTTTCAAAACGCATGAGGTAAAAGCGGGGGCTTTCCCGTCCGGGCTGCTTTTTGAGAGCAGCGGTACAACCGGCAGCGTCAACAGCCGGCACCTGGTAAAAAGCGCGGCAATTTATGAAGAAAGCTTTACCCGCGGTTTTGATCTGTTTTACGGTCCGGCGGCAGACTGGTGTGTGATCGGGTTGCTGCCGTCTTATCTTGAACGGCAACACTCCTCGCTGGTGTATATGGTCAACGACCTGATCCGCCAGAGCGGTCATCCCGACAGTGGATTTTATCTCAACGAATACGATAAACTGTCCTCCGTTCTGCAGCGGCTGGAGGAAAAAGGGCAAAAAACGCTCCTGATCGGCGTGACCTTTGGTCTGCTCGATTTTGCAGAAACGGGAAAGCTGCCGTCGTTAAAGCATACGGTGGTTATGGAAACAGGTGGAATGAAGGGCCGCAGGCGCGAAATGGTCCGCCAGGAAGTGCATGATATTCTCTCTGCGGCATTTCAGATCAGTGAGATCCATTCAGAATATGGCATGACCGAACTTCTTTCCCAGGCTTATTCTTCCGGTAAAGGCATTTTCCGTTGTCCGCCGTGGATGCAGATCCGTCTCCGTGACGAAGCCGATCCGCTTACCACGTTTGCCCCACCGGTAACCGGTGCCATCACCGGTGCCGTCAATATCATGGATCTCGCCAACATCCACTCCTGCAGTTTTATCGCCACCGATGATGCTGCCCGGCTGTACCCCGACGGGAGTTTTGAAGTGCTGGGGAGATTGGATAACAGTGATGTGAGGGGGTGTAGTTTGATGGCGGTGTGAGAGAGTCGATGGTCAACGGTCAACGAACAACGGTCAACACCCAACAAACAACAGTCAACGCCCCTCAGCCTTTGAACACCCGTCGTTACGCATTATGCATCCAATCCCGGAACTGCGGCGCCATCTCCTGGCTCACAATAATGCAATGGTTCAGGTCGGGGAGGGTGAGGTCGATGTGGAGTTTTACTTTCTCATAGGTTTTGAAGCTGCGGATGAAATTGATGTTGATAATGTACTGGCGATTGGCACGGAAGAAGATCTCGGTGTCGAGGGAGAGTTCAAGCTCGGCAAGATTGTGATCGGCGAGATATTTTTTTCCGTCATGGTCGATCGCATATACGACTTTGTTTTCGGTATAGAACAATACAATCTCTTCGAGGCGTAACGCAATGTGTTCGGTCCCCCTGCGAACAATCAGTCTTTTCTTTTTGTGATCAGTCATTTGCTGGATGAGGTTCTGAAATGGCTGATGCTCGGAGAAATGCCGTTCAAGCATGCGGTATTTCGAAAGTGATTTGTACAGATCTTTTTTCTCAACGGGCTTCAGCAGATAGTCGATCCCATTGTATTCAAATGCATTCATCAGAAAATCTTCATAACAGGTGATGAAGATGACCGGTGTCCGGATCGACACATGATTAAAGATCTCGAATGAGAGTCCGTCGCCGAGCTGAACGTCGCTGAAGATCAGGTCGACGGGTGGGTTTTGAGAAAGGTAGCTGATGCTTTCTTTCACAGTGGCCAGGCGTGTTACTACCTGTACGTCGCTGGCTACATCGGCCAGATTGCTTACCAGGTTTTCGTAAGCGGGTTTTTCGTCTTCAATGATAACAGTGTTCAACATATTCGTGGTTTTGCTGAGGTGCCGTTTGGTTAGCAACCGGTCAGATGATTAATGGTAATTTTACAGTAAATTCTTCCCGGGTACGTTCAATATGAATGTCTTTCTGAAAAAGGATCCGGTATCGTGAATTAAGATTCCGTAGACCAATACCGGTGGAGTTCACTGCATAGAGTTTTGGTTTTACATTATTGCTTACATACAGGAAGTGATCATTGGCGGAAACTTTTATCTGCAGCGGATTCTCATCCGTAAACTCATTGTGCTTGATCGCGTTTTCTACAAGTATCTGCAGTGAACAGGGAGGAATGAGCACATGCTGGCTGCGACTGCTGAGTATTGTATGCAGCTGCAGTTTATCATCATGCCTTGTTTGCAGGAGATAGAAATAACTTTCAATAAACTCCAGCTCATCTCTGAGCGGGATCAGTTCCTTATTCTTATTGATCAGAAAGTACTTGTACACCTGTGCGAGCCGGTTATTGAAAGCGTGTGCCTGCAGCGGCTCATGCATGATCAGGTGATTGAGTGTATTCAGGGAGTTGAAAATAAAGTGCGGGTCCATTTCATTGGTGAGGGCCTGCAACTCAGCCTGCGACCGTTCTCTGTCCAGCTGATCTACGATCTGCGTATCCAGTTCCCTTTCCTTGCTAAGGAAAAGTATTTCATATACCAGTGTGAACAGGATCACCGCCGCCACGCAAACCGCAATAAAGCGGAATATATTCGGCTGACCAAAATCTTCTTTGGACATTTTCTGCCATGCCATCACGGAGAGGCTTCCCGTACAGGCTGCATACAGGGCGGACACTCCGCACACTGTTGCGATCTTTGAAAATGGATTGGATATAGGGCGGTACAACGGCCGTAGTTTGCTGTGGATCCAGTTGCAACCCATCCAGATCGTAAAGGAAGTGAGGATGAAAAACAGGTTGATCAGCAGAACTTGAAACGGCGTATAATGCTGATAGGAAACAATACCTGCAATCAAAGGCAGGCTGATCCCTAATGCCGGAATAAAAATAAGTTTCAGAAGCAGATCCTTGATCATAAAAGCGCCGGTTGTGGTTTCTGGTAATTGGTTTTCGTAAGCGCTTTCTCATGTGTGTGGTTATAACGTACGCGCACATAAAACTATCTGCATGAAATGTTAACTAAGTACGAAAGTTTTCTCATTGGGCATTTTTCAGTACAAGTGGCAATAGGGCGTGGCCAGATTTCCGGTGTGCGCCGCCCCGGTGTGTGTCGCCCCGTCGCCCCGGTGTGTGTCCTCACACACCGGAACACTGTGTCACCCTGGTGTGTGTCCTCACACACCGGAACACCAGCGCTTTTCGGTTAACCGCATAACATCTGCTTAACACTTGTTAAAGACAGCTCCCTGTGATAAAAGAATGAAAGTTTGATCGCAAGTTTGCATCTGGTGGAGAAAGCGATCTGTATATGGATGTCGGGGATAAGTCGTTTGTTTGACAAGATGCATAAGTTTACTGAATGGTAACATTCAATACTCTACTGATCTTATTGGATAATCTGATAGCTGATTTAGAACGATAGTATTGATCTTTCAGTTTTACTCTGATAAAGTTCTAACGGGCGAATTTTTCAGGCGATCAATGGTTAGAGTACTGAAGTCTTTCAAACGATTTGTACTCATATGCCTATTGAACCTTTCATCCTCTCATATTCACGGTTCGGTAAAATTGATCTGTTGACAATAGAATGGCTTGTGTACCTTGTGTATCAAATGAAAAGGGCCCCTGGAGGCCCTGTCATTAAAAGTTTTCTCATGTGAACGGTCTTAAAGACCCAATCGCAGGTGGTTGTCTAACCGGCCTGCTTTTTTTATTTCTCCCGGTCAAGATACGGAAATTGTACTTTCAAAATCAACTCCATTTTTAATCTTTCCCACTGGTGCATCGTGTTTTAAAAAATCAATATCCTGGAAAATCATTATTGAAAACGGTCACGGAGTATTGCGCGTTTTTTTAGAGATTATTTTAAAAAAATCAGAATGTTTTGAAACTGTTTAAAACAAGTCACGGTTCAGACGCCGGCGAGGAATTGTGACTGAATGTACTGTACCACGGATGCCAGGTTTTTCGATTGCTCAAACACTGCCAGCTGACGGTCTGCACCGGTTCCTTCTTCCAGGATCTTGTGCACATGTGCAAGGCGGTGACGGCTGCCAAGGTGGTCAAGCACGGGATCCACAAAGTCAAGCAATTCGTAGATCAGCGCGCGGGTATTCACTTCCTGTTCTTTACCGAAATCGATCAGGTGACCATCCACGCCGTAGCGGCTGGCCCTCCATTTATTTTCATTCAGCAATGCTCTTGAATACTGGATAAAGTTGAGATTCTTTGAACGCAGGTTATAGATCCTTGCACAGATGGCCTGGAATAATGCCGCGATGGTGATCGTTTCATCAACTGTCATTGGCACATCACAAATACGGAACTCAACCGTGTTAAAGAATGGATGCACGCGCAGATCCCACCAGATCTTTTTTGCATTATCAATGCAATTCGTTTTGATCAGCAGTTTTACATAGTTGTCGTATGCTTCAATGCTTTCAAATGCTTCAGGAATACCGGTACGCGGAAATTTGTCAAATACCTTTGTACGGTATGATTTATAACCGGTCATCCTTCCTTCCCAGAAAGGTGAATTTGTACTGAGGGCATAGATATGCGGAAGGAAATAGCGTGTTGAGTTGGCAATATGATTTGCCATTTCGCGGCTTTCCATGCCAACGTGCACATGCAGACCAAAAATGAGGTTGCTGCGTGCAGCTTCCTGCAATTCATTCACGATTTCATTGTAGCGGATGTGATCGGTGATCAGCTGACTTTCCCAGTGACTGAAAGGGTGTGTGCCGGCTGCGCCCATAGCAAATCCGAGATCAGTTGCGATGCCCGAGATCGTTTTACGGAGTGCGGAAACATCTGTATAAGCTTCGTCCACATCCGCACAGATATCTGTTCCCACTTCTACCACGGCCTGGTGCATTTCCGCTTTTACTTTATCCTTGATCACTTTCTGGCCTTCCTGCACAATCTTCTGTTCGTGACTTTTCAACTCATGTGTATTCGGGTCCAGCACCATGTATTCCTCTTCAACGCCGAGGGTAAAGCCCTTGTAATTTAGGTTCATAAGCAAGTTAGTGTGTCTTTTGTATGCATATGCATTTTTGGGATCGCTGGCCGGTGACTGATGGCCGGATTTTAAACTTGTAATTAAAATAAAAGGCAATAGTGTCTAGCCCGTCGCGAAACTTGTGTCCGGTGATGGCCATCGTCTTAGATCAGTGGCATCTTCGTGCTGCTCCTTTTCACATACTCTCCCCAGGTAAGATGATCTCCGTGGCCTTCATTTTCCATTGCGCGTTCGATGGCGTAGCTGGCAGCGGTCTCCACTACCCATTCGAAGTTCTCCTCGCCAACACTGGCGCGGTCAGCATCGGGGGCGGGGTTGCAGAAATCGATGGCGTACGGGATATTGTTCCTTACGGCCAGTTCAACCGTGTTGAAATCATATCCGAGATATTTATTGATGCGCAATACAATATCGGTCATTTCCTGCAGCCGTTGCGGAGATGGTGCGAAGTCGGCCACGTAACGCAGGTGATGCGGATTGCGTGGTTCGTATGGCATGATCTTCACGTATTTTCCACCGATACAATAACAGCGGTAATATTCCTCAAATACGATCTCTTCCTGGAGCAGCATAACCAACTGACCTGTTTCATTATGCTTCTGAAAAAACTCATCCGCACTGTTCAGCTTGTACACGTGCTTCCATCCTCCGCCTGCAAATGGTTTCATGTAAGCGGGAAAACCAACATACTGAAAGATTGAATCCCAATCGAGGGGAAAAGCCAGGTTGCTGAAGGATTCATCGCTTGTGTCGTCCGGAAGATCACGGGAGGGAAGGATCGCTGTTTTGGGAACAGGTACGCCCACTTGTGTCATCAGACAATTATTGAAGTATTTGTCATCCGCGCTCCACCAGAAAGGGTTATTGATCACGGCTGTGCCAGTCACTGCCGCGTTCTTCAGCCAGGTGCGGTAAAACGGAACATCCTGGGAAATACGGTCGATGATCACCGAATAACCATTGTGTACGCCTTGCATTGCTTTGTCAATGCGGACCGGCTCGGCAATAATGCCCGGCGGGTTTTTACTGTTTACCCTCTCCACAAATGCCTCCGGAAAGGAGCGTTCTTTGCCATGCAGGATGCCGATTTTTTTCATATTTATAGTTTTCGATTGATGATTAATAGCTCTTTCCAAATCTATTTTTTAAAACGGAAATGGCCAAATTGATTGTTGAGGGTGGGTGGACCGGGGACAGCGGGCTGCACGGACCGCCCGCGAGGCCGGGAGTACGGAGAGATCCGGTGATGTTGAGCAGGTGTTTTTATTTTACCAAGATCTGGAATATGGTTTAACGTTGTATACTCCGAATGCGATTGGGCGGGTTCCCGGTGAAGGTGGCTTGCAGATTTCTTCAACCATAATTGAGATTGTGGGCTAACGCATTTCAAAATAACAGCCGGTTTATTTTCATCAGCTTATTTACTGACTCAGGTTCGGATGCGTTCATACCTCAACCATGTATCATCCTTTCCAACCAGCGCCTGAGGTTCTCATTTGATCTCTTTATTTCCACAGACTCGTCAGCGGTCAGAGGTCGGGGCCTCTCAGTCCTTTCTTCCTCTACAATCCTTACTTTTGCCGCCATGCAACTGCCCCCTGAGCCCGTTATAATCATTGAAAACAAAACGATCAGATCGAGTTACCTGGAAAGAAAAGTGATCGTGGATTTTTTTCTTCCAGCAAATGTTGAAGACCCGTCTTCCATGCACCTGCTGGTGATCAATGACGGACAGAATATGGGGGAGATGGGATTTGCGGAGATACTGACCGGTTTATATGTTGCAGGTGAGATCAAACCATTGCTGTGCGTGGCTGTGCATGCGGGTGAAGAGCGGAAAATGGAATATGGTATTGCCGCTACACCGGATTATCTTGGCCGGGGAGCAAAAGCGGGGCTGTACACTTCGTTTATCCTGGAAGAATTACTGCCTTTTATTCATACTACTTATGCAGTCAGGTCATTTGCCGGAAAAGCCATCGCCGGTTTTTCGCTGGGAGGGCTGATGGCACTGGATCTGGCCTGGAATCATTCCGCAACATTCCGTACCGTGGGCGTTTTTTCGGGTTCGCTCTGGTGGAGAAGTGTAGATCAGGAAGAGGCGGATTATGATGATAATCTTCATCGCATTATGCACCAGGAGATCAGGAAAGGTAAATATCATCCCGGGCTTCGGTTCTTTTTCCAGAGCGGGAATATGGATGAAACGAATGACCGGAATAACAATGGGATCATCGATTCCATAGATGATACGCTGGACCTGATGAAAGAACTGACGGAAAAGGGATATGACAGGGAGAAAGATATTTTTTACCTGGAAATGCCGGAAGGCAGGCATGATATTCCTACCTGGGGTAAAGCGATGCCGGAGTTTTTGAAATGGTCCCGGGTCTGCGCCGTTTAAGTTTGTTGTTCTCTGAATTTAGACGCCCGGGAGGACAATGGAGCCTTCTTTTGATATCGGGATGTATCGGTCTGCGCCGTTTAAGTTTGTTGTTCTCTGAATTTAGACGCCCGGGAGGACAATGGAGCCTTCTTTTGAGATCGGGATGTATCGGTCTGCGCCGTTTAAGTTTGTTGTTTCCTGAATTTAGACGCCCGGGAGGACAATGGAGCCTTCTTTTGAGATCGGGATGTATCGGTCTGCGCCGTTTAAGTTTGTTGTTCCCTGAATTTAGACGCCCGGGAGGACAATGGATATTCCCTGGTATGTTTAATAATTGAAACTGGTTTTTAAATGACGGACACTTTTACTTTAATAAAGGATGGTGGCCGGGAGCCGTTCGTCAGGCAAGGCTCCGGCATGGGCTTAGGAGTTAAGGTATGGTTTAAGCAATGCTGCGTTCTTGTTCGCCCGGAGTTTTGAGATGGCTTTCTCCTTGATCTGGCGGACCCTTTCAGGCGTCAGGTCATAACGGCGGGCGATTTCATCGAGGCTGAGAGGGTGATCAACTCCGATCCCAAAGAAATAGCAAAGCATTTGCTGCTGTCTTTTGTCGAGTGTTTGCAGGGAGCGTTGCAGTTCTGCACGCAGCGACTCGCGGTGGTCCATTTTCTTGTCAGATAATTCTGCATTCTCGTCAGGGGTGGTATCGAGTAAGCTGGTTTCATCTTCGCTTGTAAAAGGGGCATCTATACTTACATGATCTGCATGCCAGCCCACGGCTTCATCGACTTCGGTGATGTCGATACCAAGCCTGGCGGCGATTTCCCCGGTAGACGCGCTGCGGCCGAGCTCCTGCTCCAGTTTGTTCTGCGCATTGCGGATACTGCGCGTCATCACTGTTTTGTTTTGTGGTAATCTCACCAGGCGGGCCTGTTCGTTGATCGCCTGCAACATTTGCTGGCGTACATGCCACACCGCAAATGATACAAACTTGAATCCTCGCGTTGCGTCAAAACGTTCCGCCGCTCTTACCAATCCTATATTGCCCTCATTGATCAGGTCCGGTAAAGAAAGCCCCTGACCCTGGAATTGCTTTGCCACGGATACAACGAAGCGGAGGTTTGCCTTGATCAGGTTGTCTTTCGCTTTCATATCACCTTGCGCGATCAGGGTCGCCAGACGGAACTCTTCATCACCTGAGATAAGCCCCATCTTGTTAATTTCCTGCAGGTACTTATTTACACTTAAATATTCCCTGCTGGTAATTGACGCGGAAACTTTTAACTGTCGCATAACTGGCTGTTGATTGTGATACAAAGGAACGAAGCCGCAGAGCCGGAAAAAATAGAACAGATTGTTGTTCTCATGTCAACGAACGGCTCCAGGAGTTTGTAGTTTTTATTCGACAGGCAGAGAGGGGGAGCGGTTTGAGAGGTTGAGAAGATCATTTATAGCCAAAACATTCCAAAGTTTGCGGTCAACGACTGAAACCTCTGGCCCTCCTCCGATGTAGAAAACTTCCGCTCACCCGTTATACGAAACCTGTCGTACTGGTTTTTTGACTACTCATCACAATTGGCAGTTTTTATAATGCGGCCGCGTCAATCTTTGTGTTGTTATGAGAAAAATATACAAACTTATCCTTTCGATCATTTGTTCAGTTGCTGCGCAGGCGCAGGACTCCCTGTCAGTCCATGGTCTGGTGACCGATCAGCAGAATGGGAAACTTCCTGCGGTTACGGTCTCACTGATCAATGCCGCCGATTCTTCTCTTGTAAAATTGTCATTGACCAACCAGGAAGGCCGGTATGAGTTTCATGATATCCGTACGGGGAAGTACCGGATCAAGACAAGCTTTGTTGGTTACAGCCAGTATTATTCAGATCCGTTTGACCTTGATCGTACTAAAGAAATTGCTTCTATTTCTCTGCAGCCACAGGCGCAGGCTCTTGGAGGCGTAACGGTTCAGTCGAAAAAGCCAATGGTGGAAGCAAAGCTTGATAAGATGGTTGTGAATGTGGATGCTTCCCCATCAAATGCAGCCAATAATGTGCTGGAACTGCTGGAGAAATCACCGGGTGTTTCTGTTGACCGGGATGGTAATATCAGTCTTAAGGGAAAACAGGGTGTAACTGTACTAATGGATGGGAAGCAAACCTATCTCAGTGGCCAGGATCTTGCCAATTTGCTGAAAAGCATGTCTGCCAGTCAGCTTGAAACCATCGAGATCATGACGCAGCCTTCGGCAAAATATGATGCCGCCGGGAATTCCGGGATCATTAATCTCCGTACAAAAAAAACCAAAATGATGGGCTTTAACGGAAGTGTAAGCACTTCTTATGTACAGGGAAATTATCCGAAATCACCCAACAGCTTCAGCTTTAATCTTCGTAAAGGAAAGATCAATTTCTTTTCCAACGGAGGGTACACGCTTTGGATCAACAATACTGATCAGCACCTGAACCGAAGATTTCACAATACTGCTGTCGCTTCTGAATTTGATCAGTCGGGAGGACAAAAGAATACAACCAACAGTTACAATCTTCGTCTTGGGATGGACTATGCCATGACTGCCAAAACATCCATTGGTTTTATGGTGAACGGGACCTATAGCCGCAATAAGGGAAAGAACATCAGTAATGGTAATTTCTTTAATAATGGAGATAAGACACCTGACTCAACGATCTATGCATTAAATGACCGCTCGAATACCTTTAAGAATTTTACTGCCAACATCAATTTCCGCCATCAGTTGAATACGGATGGAAAAGAGCTTTCCCCAGACCTGGATTATATCCGCTACAATTCGGAGCTGAATCAGTATACGGACAACCAGGTCAGGTATCCCAATGATCCGGTTTCGCAATACCTGCTTCGTGCCATCCTGCCAACCAACATTGATATTTATACTGCAAAGGTTGATTACACGCATCCATTAGGAAAGGAGACCAAATTTGAAACAGGTGTAAAAACAAGCCTTGTTAAAACAGATAACAATGCGCCTTATGAAACCTGGGATCATGCACAGGATAAATGGGTCGATGATGTACGCAAAGATCATTTCGCCTATGATGAACAGATCAGCGCCGTTTATATCAATTTCAGCAAACAGGTAAAGAAGTGGGGCTTTCAGACTGGTTTGCGTGGTGAGCATACACATTCAACAGGCAAGCAGGTGTTGATTGGGAAAAGCATTTCGCGTGATTATTTCCAGGTGTTCCCGACCGCTTATATCAGTTATTCAATGAATGATAAGAATCAGTTTGGCCTGAATTACGGAAGGAGGATCAATCGTCCGAATTACCAGGACATGAACCCATTCCAGCGTTTTCTTGATCTGTATACTTATAACCAGGGTAATCCTTACCTCACGCCGCAGTTCACCAATAATATTGAACTCAGCCATATTTTCGCGGGCAGGCTCAATACAACTTTGAACTATACATACACCACAGATATCATCAATGATATATTAAAACAAAATGACGAAACGAAAGTAACCTTCCAGACCAAAGAGAATGTTGCTTCCAGCCGTAACATCGGGATCTCTATCAGTTATAATGCGCCGTTAACCAAATGGTGGACGATCAGTCTTTATGGGAATGCATTCAATAATATGTACAAAGGGCTTGTAAATAATGTAATTCTTAAAACGGATGTGAACGCGTATTTCTTCAATTTCAACAATCAGTTCAAATTTGCCAAAACCTGGGGTGCTGAGGTGAGCGGCTGGTATCAAAGCAAAACTCTTTACACAAGCATGTTCATTCTCGATCCGATCTATGTTATTTCATTTGGCGCGAGCAAGCAAATACTAAAGAACAAGGGCTCGCTTAAGCTCAGTGTGATCGATCCGTTTCGTTTACAACGATCCGATGTAAATATCAACCACAGTAATATTGACATGCGTGTTTACAATACCTGGGACAATCGTCGTGTTGGTCTCACTTTCACTTATCGCTTTTCAAAAGGGCAGACTGTGCAGCAACGGAAACAATCGGGAAGCTCGCAGGATGAGCAACGGAGGATCGGGGGAGGAAATTAGGTGGTTTGACAGGTTTGGCGGGACCGGAGATAGCATATCTCTTCAGTCGGTACATAATTTTTTATAATATCAATTTCTCAAACTTCTCTCCGCAACCAATTCCCATTCATAACTCCTAAACCGCAATTCATCATAATTAACCTTTTTAACCCGGTGTGAGCAACAACCTTTGTGCCCTTATGAGAAAAATCCTGATCTTACTAAACTGTTTGTTGTTCCTCGCGCCGGTTTTTGCGCAGGATACTTTATCTGTAACGGGCCGCGTTCGTGATGTGGAAAAGCCACTTGCAGCCGTTACTGTTTCCCTTGTCAATGCTGCTGATTCTTCGCTGGTGAAACTGGCACTGACTGATGCAGCGGGTCACTATGAGTTTCACGGAATACATCCCGGAAGCTATCGTATCATGGCGAGCTTTGTGGGCTATGGTACGCAGTATTCAGCCGCAGTCGATATAAAGGCGAATACAGAAGCTCCATTGATCACATTAGAACCACAGGCGCAGGCGATGGCCGGTGTGACCGTTACGGCAAAACGCCCGATGGTGGAAGCAAAACTTGATAAGATGGTAGTGAATGTAGACGCGTCGCCATCAAATGCCTCCAATAACGTACTGGAAGTGCTGGAAAAATCTCCGGGTATTTCTGTTGACCGTGATGGAAATATCAGCCTGAAAGGAAAGCAGGGCGTGATCGTTTTGATGGATGGCAAGCAAACCTATCTCAGCGGACAGGACCTTGCGAATTTGCTGAAAAGCATGTCTGCAAATCAACTCGATCAGATCGAGATCATGACACAACCTTCAGCAAAATATGACGCTGCAGGGAATTCGGGCATCATCAACCTGAAAACAAAAAAGAACAAGGTAATGGGGATGAACGGCAGTGTGAGCGTGTCATACGTGCAAGGCAATTATCCCAAATCGCCCAATAGCTTCAGCTTTAATTACCGCAAAGGCAAAGTGAATTTCTTTTCCAATGGCGGTTACACCTTCTGGCAGAGCAATAGCGACCAGACGCTGAACCGCAAATTTCATAACACATCCGAAACAACCGTATTTGATCAGGCCGGATGGCAGAAAAATACAAGTAATAACTTCAATCTCCGGCTGGGGATGGATTATTCCATTGATGCAAAAACCAATATTGGTGTAACGCTGAATGGCATATCCAATAAGAATAAAGGCATCAACACCAGTGATGGCCGGTTTTTTAAACAGATCACCAGCAATGTCAATGACTCTACCATCTCAGCGTTGAATGATCAGCGCAACACGTTCAAAAACTTCAGTGCGAATATCAATTTCCGTAAACAACTGAATGCAAACGGCCGTGAACTGACTGCCGACGTGGATTATATCCGATACAGTTCAGAACTGAATCAGTACACGGATAACCGCGTGATGTATCCTGCCGATCCGGTGTCGCAATATCTGCTGCGCGCAATTCTTCCTACAGATATTGATATTTATACCGCAAAGGTGGATTATGTTCATCCTTTCGGAAAAGATGCGAAATTTGAAACAGGTGCAAAAACGAGCCTTGTGAAAACAGACAATAATGCACCTTACGAAACCTGGGATGAATCGCAAAATAAATGGGTGGATGATAAACGTAAAGACCATTTCGCCTACGACGAACAGATCAGCGCGGTATATATCAACTTCAGCAAACAGATCGGTAAGTGGGGACTTCAGACGGGGTTGCGCGGTGAACATACGCATTCGAAAGGCAAGCAGGTGCTGATCAATAAAAGCATCTCGAGAGATTACTTCCAGGTGTTTCCAACGGCGTACGTGAGCTACTCGATGAACGATAAGAATCAGTTTGGGCTGAATTACGGAAGAAGGATCGAGCGTCCTGATTACCAGGATATGAATCCGTTCCAGCAGTTCCTGGATCTGTATACCTATAACCAGGGTAATCCTTATCTCACTCCACAGTTTACCAATAACATTGAACTGAGCCATATTTTCGCGGGTAAGCTTAGCACCACCTTGAACTACACTTATACGACTGATATCATCAATGACATTCTTAAACAGAATGATGATACAAAAGTGACTTACCAGACCAAAGAGAATGTTGCCTCCAGCCGCAATGTTGGTATTGCAATCAGCTACAATGCGCCATTAACAAAATGGTGGACGGTCAGCCTCTATGGCAACGCGTACAATAATATGTTCAAAGGAATTGTGAACAATGAAAATCTGAAAACAGACGTAAATGCGTTTTCATTGAACATGAACAACCAGTTCAAGTTTGCTAAAACCTGGGGCGCAGAGTTCAGCGGCTGGTATCAAAGTAAATCACTTGTCACAAGCATGTTCATTCTCGATCCGATGTATGTGCTGTCATTCGGCGCAAGCAAGCAGATACTTAAGAGCAAGGGCTCACTTCGGCTGAGTGTGGTCGATCCGTTCCGTCTTCAGAAAGCCAATGTGAATGTGAATCACAGTAATATTGACATGCTTGTGACCAACCGTTGGGACAACCGTCGTGTGGGCCTCACTTTCACTTATCGTTTCTCGAAGGGGCAGGCGGTACAGCAGCGCAGGCAGACCGGTGGTGCAGCGGATGAGCAGAAGAGAATTGGAGGTGGCGGTAATTAACAGAAGCGAATTCTATAGCGCGAATCAGAGAAATTAAATACGCAGGGTTACTATTTGTTGAGAATAGTAACCCTTTTGTTTTGTAGCCATTGTTCAATCAAATAACGAACGAAGCGCTTTAGTCCCTCCCAAATTCGCGTTCTGAAACCGCTTTAGCTCCCCAAATTCGTGTAATTCGTGTTCTGTAATTCGCGTCTTATATTCGCGTCTATGATTTTTAGTACCGAAGCCAAACTTCAGCATCTCTCCATCCACAAAGTGGGAAACAAAGCGGCGACAGAACCGCTGGCATTGTCAGAGCAACCCTACGGGATGGAGGATGAAATGTTGAATGGAATTTTATTGCAATACTTCACCGGCGGATTTTTAAAGGTAAATGAGATATACAGGCTGCATCACCCGACAGGAGAGTTGGGGTTGAATGAAGTTTATCATTACTGCAAAGGTATCTTTGATCAGCCGGATAGATTTCATGAAAATAGCCGGCAACTGGCGAAACAGTTGTATGATATCGCCGATCACCCGAATATCAAACCGGGGGAATTCTATGTCGTGTATTTCCATAACATGCAGGTGGAAGGAGCCCTGGTGGATGCAGTCGGTTTATTCAAATCGGAGAATAAGGAGACTTACCTGAAAGTGACACCTTCGGCTGGTGAGTTTGGACTTTCTTATGAAGACCAGGCGATCAATATAAAAAAACTGGATAAGGCCTGTATTGTTTTTAATACAGAACCTGAACTGGGGTATAAAGTGGCCGTGATCGACAATACCAATAAATCAGGAGAAGCCGTTTATTGGATGGATGATTTTCTGAAACTACAGATCAGGAATGATGAATATAACCAGACGCACAATGTGCTCAGCGTGTATAAAAACTTTATTACGGACAAGCTTGATGAGAAGCTGGATATCACCAAGCCGGATAAGATCGATCTGCTGAACCGGTCGATCAAATACTTTAAGGAGAATGAGCAATTCAATCTGGATGAATTTTCCAGCGTAGTACTGGATAATCCCGTGGCCATACAGGAATGGAAAGATTATAAGCAGCATTATGAACAGGAGTCAGGCAATGAGATCGGAGATTCATTTGCGATCAATGATGCGGCGGTGAAGAAACAGGCAAGAACTTATAAGAGCGTTCTGAAGCTGGATAAGAATTTTCATATTTACATTCATGGCAACCGTGATCTGATCGAGAAAGGCTTTGATGAGTCAGTGAAGATGAGTTATTACAAGGTTTATTTTAATGAAGAGCAATAGTACTATTGTATCTGATATTGCTGTAAAAGTCCGTGCAGTACTGAGTTTCAGGTAAAAGCCCCCATCCGCCCGGGGGCTTTTACTTTGCATTTCCGGAGTGGCATGCGTTTTTTTGGCATAAATTATTTATCTGTTAAACCTTTAAAACCTTTCCCGGTCTGAAGGGTATTAAATTGATTTTATGATATTAGTCCGATCACTTGCATTTGTGTTGCTGACGTTTACTTCTGCAACTGCATTTGCGCAGGTTACTGAAGATTCTACCGGTCTTCCCGGTGATAATTTCAGTTTGCAGGGGGCGCTTGAATTATTTAAGAGAGCTTCTTCCGTGGAAGAGTTTGAAAAATTGCTCAATACTGAAAGCAGCAATGTTAATAATCTCGATCTGAATGATGATGGCCGGATCGACTATATCAAGGTCATTGATAGAGCTGACAGGAATGTGCATGCTTTTATTTTGCAGGTACCGGTAACAGAAACAGAGAACCAGGATATCGCGGTGATCGGGCTTGAAAGGACAGGTGATGCCACTGCTCAGCTGCAGATCGTGGGAGACGAAGATATATTTGGAGAGGAAGTGATCGTTGAGCCTGATGACGGAGATGGTACAGCGAAGTTCACACCTGTAGACGGGATGTGGTATGAGCATGGCCCGGCAGCGTCAGACATCAATGATAATAGTGAAGCGGTTATCGTGAATGTATGGGTGTGGCCGGTGGTGCGTTATGTATATGCACCTTTCTATACGGCCTGGGTATCTCCGTGGCGCTGGGCCTACCGACCGGTTTGGTGGAGCCCCTGGAGACCGGTATCATGGGCGGTTTGGCGCCCGCGCCATGCAGGGTTCGCTCCGCATTATGTGGTGGTCCGTGAGCACAGGGTGATCAGGGCAAGGCAGGTATACAGGCCGGTCCGTTCAGCTTCGGTTGTTGTGCATACCCGTTATTCCGCGCCCGTCGGACATTATCGCGCCACGCGAACAACGACAACGATCGAAGGTAAACACGGGCGTAAGGTGAAGGTCACAAAAACAAAAGTGAGAAGAAGACGATAAAAGGACGGTTTTAATGCGGATTGGGATGGTAAGCGTGTCAAAACCTTATTATCCCAATTCTTTTTAAACACTACAAAGCAGTTTCTTCAGGTGCCGCGTTGATCGCGGAAGCTTCCCAGTAATCTTTTCCATAATTCACAAAGATTTCGCTGCCGGCCGGAATGCGTTTTGTTGCTTTGATGAAAACGCGTGTGCCGTCAATCTCAAAAAAGCTGTTGTTGCGCAATCCATCGATCCTTACAGGACCTGCCGCATCATTTGCATAGCGAGCCAGGAATTCAGGATGTGGAGCACCATTGATCACATGGTTTTTGTTTACGTAACAGAGATACGGATTATCGAGATCATCCATCACTTCTTTCCATGTGCTCACTGTTCCCAGGTATTCAATGATCAATGTTCCTCTTGATATATCTGTTCTTGTAAAAAGCCCCATACCAGCTCCCGGTAAGGTGGATGACTGTATGAAAAGTTCGTTCGCTTGTTGTTCCATGGTATACTAAAGGCCGCGAAGATAGGGAATGTGATCATTCAATGTTGGCTGGCCGGTGTTTGATGTTCAAACGTTGGATCAATGACCAATAACGGCTTTAGCGGCCGGACCTGCGCCTGGATGATCTGGTTACGAAAAGCTGACCGCCGCGCACTTAATTCAAGGTTCCCGCCATCTGTCTCCGGTCACCCCTTGTATTCCATCCTCACCAATGCTGCTTCCACCGCAGTTCTGATCGCTCTTCCGTATTTGTCATTGGGAAGATAGGGGATAAAACTGGCTGCGAGCTGGTAGTGCTGTTTGGCTTTTGAATGATTGTGCAGCGTTTCGTAGGATTTGCCGATGGCAAGATAGAGCGGGGAAAGATATTCGCGGACGGCTTCTTCATCGATGCGGAGCGCGAATTGAAGCGCCTGCTCATTCCAGTAAAGACATTCGTGAGGCTCTTCCTGGTGACGGCCGATGGAGCGGGCCGTTGTGAATTTATCATCGTCTGAGATCGCAATTTCCCAGGCTTCAAGATAAAGCTGGAAAGCAGTTTCAAGATTGCCCAATGTTTCTTCATTCATGGCGCGGGAGCATAACCTGGTCACTATATTGGGAGGATTCCGATCCATCGCACAAAGATAATTATACAGGCAATACGGAGAGGACTCACACGGTTAAGCGTTGGTTACCTGTGAAATAACAACGTTGAAAATGTCTTTCTGTTTTGTAACGGACGGAAAGGCTTATGGAGAGGGACTTGGCGGATATTCAGGGGAATCGTATTTTAGATAACCAACTTGCCGGTTATGGCGTTATCATTATTCGATTGCCGTTGAACGATAGCCGTTGGCAAAATTAAAACCAGATCCCGGAATGATCCTTTAATAAGAGTGCTAAAACGACCAATAAAACGCAGGACCTTCCGCTAAACGAGTGCAGATCGTTCATCAGCCATCGAATACCGGCTGTGTATGACTGGTAAGTTGGATTAGATTGACTTTCCGGAATATAAAGTAATTAGCGGGCTCTGAATAATTATACATGTTTAGACTGTTTAGCTTTTATTGTTTTTTTATAATGATGGCCTGGCTGTTGTTAGTGCTGTCGTCAGGCTGTCTGTTCCCCGATAAAAAGCCTGGCCCGGGTTTTACAATCGCCGTTTTGATGATCCTGACACAGTTTATTGTTATTGCCGCATCTGTAGTTCCGATAATTATCAGGTTTTTTTTGGTAAAAATCATGAGGTTGAATTTCCGTTACACTCTGATCGCGATGTTTAACTCCGGGATGGGGCTGGCAGGTATTTGCTTTCTTTTGACCGGTAATCTTGCCTCTGTTCCATTTATGATCGTTTTCCTGATCAATTTGCTTTTAGGTATTTTGATGCTGAAAGATGCAGCATCAGGATGGAAAACTAATTCTTCAGCAATTCAAAATATTACAGCATGAGCATTTTTGATTTTCATAAGCACAACTTATCACTGCCTGTAAATGGCCCGCAATATCTGCGCAACAACCTTATTGCTCCCGGTGAAGAATTCAGTGGAATATTGAAGGAGCATGAAGGGAAAGGACATTGGTTTGGGCAGCTGGCTTCATCCAATGGTGAAAGGAGGTTTGAGCTGCATTATGATGGCTGGCTTGATGAAGGGAATACAACCATCGCTCCCGCTACAGACGACGTGCTGAAGCTTGTGGCTATCCCGGCAAATACACGCGATGAGATCCTGGTATTTGACAAAGCACTTTATGGTTGGGATGGATTTATCGCCAATGCCTATCAGCAGGCAAGGTTGATCCGGGAGAGGGCCATCCATCCCTATCCGTCTTCCGATGCCCCGGGCTTGTTCAGTGTGTTGCTGATGGTGACCTACAGCGAACATTCACTTGGCAAACTAAAAGATGAATCAGTCGATGGAAGGGTTAAACTTGGTGACGGTTCTATTGTATCGTTGCAGGATGCGTTTGATAATGGGTTTGATCATTTTTCCGTGTACGCGTTGGATAGCGACAATCAGCTTGCGGAAGTTGTTTCTCAAAAATTATTATAACTCCAAAAATCACAGATTGCCAAGTTTTTCCCGGACGTATATTGGTACGGTTGAAGTAGAGCCATCCGGCATAAAAATGTCAGATTGTTATATGTATGCTTAACCTGTGAGCGGGCCGGTTATTATGATTTTTATCATTCGAATACAGGCTCCGCCGCCCAAATCACTCAAACCTTATCCCCAGACTTCTCAAACCTCCAAAAGCTGATTATATTGCACAATCTTTTTTAAATAACAGCTCGCATGCAAACAATCGAAATTTCTATAAGCAAACGAAAAATGATCTTCTCCCTCATCGGCTGTATTGCGTTTATTGCAGCAGGCGCACTATTCATTTATACACCTGAAAGTTTTGCCGGGAAGACAGCTTTCAAAACAGAATCCATGATCACGATCGTTGGTGTCTTATCTATTTCGTTTTTCGGTCTTTGCGGATATTTTATTGCAAAGAAATTGTTCAGCAAGGCCCCCGGTTTGGTTATTGACGAAAGAGGGATTGCAGATCAGTCTTCAGGTGTTTCGGGGCATTTCATTCCCTGGCGGGATATCGGCGGGATTGGAAAGGCAAAAGTTTTTCGTCAATCGTTTGTAACACTGATCATGAAAAATCCGCAGGATTACATCAATGCGGAGAAAAGGCCTGCTGTGAAGAAAACAATGGAGATGAATTTTCGCTCTGCCGGCTCGCCGTTCTGCATTTCAGCAAATACGCTCGATATAAAATTCAGCAAGCTCTACAGGCTGTTGGAGGAAAAGCACCGCGAGAAACAAAGCGGATCAACCCTATCTTAGGGGTTGCTGAATAGCCGCAGGGGCCTGCTGAAAGGTTTCAAAGGCTAGATAAACGCTGCCTGCCAAACCTCTCAAACCTTTCAGCTGAACCCCGCAGTTATTTCAGCAGCCCCTGTTTTAAAATTTCCGTCAGTTGATCCAGTAATGCCGCCTGTGCCGGAAGGATTTTTTTCCGGGCCTCATCAATACTGAACCAGCCGGCTTTATCTGCTTCAGGAAATGACTGCAGTTTGCCCGAACGGGGCGGCCATTCGACCTCGAATAAATTACTGACGATCGCTGTTTCGTCAAGATCATATTCTACAGCAAACGCGTCCACCCGCTTACCTGATTTTTGTTTGATGGATGATAATGGAATTAATGTTTTATCACCAATATCATGGCCGGTTTCTTCCAGGAATTCTCTCTTCGCGGCAGCGCGTATCTCTTCTGTGTCGTCATATTCGCCCTTCGGAATGCTCCATGCGCCATCATCTTTATTTCTCCAGAATGGACCTCCGGGGTGAACGAGCAATACTTCCGGTCCGCGGGCCGAAAAACGATAAGCAAGTACACCGGCGCTTCTTTTCATGAAGTGAAGGTACAGAACTGGTGACGTGTTTCAGAGAGGATGGGTTATTGCCGGTCTCCCTGGTGCGTGTCTCACGCAGTATAGCGTCAAACTTTCTTTAGATTCCTCGGCCTGTACCTTGCCAGTTCCTTCATTCGCCGGATCGCGGATTCGTCTACCGTTTGATTAGGATAGGTGGGATCCATCATCTTTCTCCATAATGGCCACCAGAACCAGTAGAGCGGTGTGTATGAATTTCGTAAGGGACCAAGATGATTTGGTTTTATTTCCTGGAGGCGTTCGTCATCAAAGCAAAGACCGGCATCTTTTGATTTTCCGATCAGCCAGCTGAGGGCAATATCGCTGAGGCCGCTGTCGGCATAACCTCCTCCAACGTTGGAGTGAACGCCTGCAAACCAACGCTGCTCCAGTTTTTGCGGATGATAGGGATTGTTGATAACAGTGCTGCTTTTTTGCCAAAGTGTGGGAAGGAACAGTCTTCTTCTCTCATCAATTGCCAATGCGTGATAAGCATGCTGTACAGAGCTGCCTAATGTAAGATCATGAAACTTGTAACGATTACGGTTTCGCAGCTTGTACCAGGGTAAGGGAATTCCCAGACTGCCAACGGTATCCCATACGCCGATAAAATGGATCGCGGTCTGGTCTTCATATGAGTATCTTGCTCGGAACGAGGTCATCAGGTCGGAGTCAGGCGCAGCGTATTTATTGCGATCGCGATAAAGGCTGTAGGCTTTGTCCACAAGCATAATGTTTGTTGGTTTTAGTATGCCGCAGTTGCGGATGAGCCCGCCGATGCTGCGGGCCGTGTAGGCTCCACGACTGAATCCAAACAGATAGATCTGATCCCCCGGCTCATAGTTCAGCATTAAGAAGGTGTACATATCTTTTATGTTCTTATCAATGCCTGCACCGGTTGCGCCACCAATCAGTTTGTCTTTCCAGGTATAACCGGTGCCAACGCCCTGGTCATAGATCTTTAACTGACGGATGGGATTGTATGCTTCATCGCAATCCGATGTACAGATCGCGCGGAACATTTTTTCTACATTTGTTTCAACCGGCACACCATGATCTTTATTATCCGGTTTGTTCCAGGTGCCGTCACTACAGGTGATCAATCGTTTCATATTGGGGCGTATGTAGTTTGACAATTGGGCTATTCAGCAAGCCCTGTGCAGAGGCTGCTGAATAATGAACTGCAATAGTTAATATTTGATCCGTCAGGATCAATGGTCAACTGGAAGGCCATTTGTCAGATCAAGTACCGGTTATTACAAATGAACCGATCAGCACAAAAAACCTGCAGCATCTATCGGTACCTCTGCATTATTACAAAACTGATCAGGCAAATGCGGCCTGTCTGACCTTTGAAACCTCTCAAACCTATCAGACGTTTCACCAGAAACCACCAGCTTCTCATCAACACTATTTAATGGCGAGGTATTTACTGAATACCCATCCTTCAAGATCATTCAGCCCATTGATATGATCTGTTACATCCACGAAGCTCCAGCTGCCTTCTCTTTTGAGGATATCCACCGCAGTGTTTTTGGGAAGGGCGTCAGCGATAGTGGCGAAATGTGTTCCCGCGCCCGAACGGATATTGACGGTGGTGGTAGTAACGAATGTGGTTGGTGTAGTCGTCTTCCGGCCCATTGCCCGGGCACGGAAGCTTGCCATAGGGAATGCAGGCCCTGGGTCCGATTTGCGGTGCGGAGCAATTTCATCATGACCGACCACATCTTTCAATGCATAGGTCCTGACCAGCAGTGCGGCAATTTCTGCAGCAACCTGCAATTGTGTATCGGTATAAACCTGCCATCCTGCACTGGCAGACTCGTTCCGGTGCGTAGCAATGATCACGTCACCGTCTGGAATTGCTTTTTTATCAAGCGGGCTTATCCAGAGATCGCCTGACCTGATCAGCCGGCCTGCATTCACCAGCTCTATCCCGATCGCATATTTGTTCAGGCCTTTCAGTCCATTCCATTCGCTTATGCCTGCGTGCCATGTTACAATATTGAACGGAGCAAATTGTGTAATGCTTCCGTCTGTATCAATCAACAGATGTGCGGAAGCCTGTGCTTCGCGGTTGAGAAACCAGTTGATGGAACCTTTCTCAGAAGTTGATGCGGTATAATGCATCACAAGATATTGTAGCATGTATACGCCGCCTTTATTGGGCGTTGCTTTAAAGTCTACCGGCTTATTGTTGTTGTCATACAAAAGATGGTTAACGATTTTCATAAAAGAGGTTTATTGATAAGGATAAATAAAATAAATGACTGCAATGATGCTGATCATCGCTGCTAAAAAGTCTTAACCATTCAATTGAACAGGGACGGAAGAATTTGCGGGAAAGGCGGATAGGAATTCACGGAAACTGATGATGTTTAAAGTTACGAATGGTTTAAATGAACGCCAATGAACAATACGAATTTTACCTGTATGTGTGAGCAGGAGTGACCTGATATAAGTATAGAAGCGTTGTGAATTAACCCTTTTGTGTGATCACATAGTTGTAGTTGAATGTGCATGAATGCTACGTAGAAAGAATTTCAGACTCCTTCTTCAGGTGGATCTGAATGGGGTCAGTTCATTTTACCAAAACAGAATGACCTCATCGCTTTTGATAACGTGGGCTTTTGCGGGGTGCATTGGAGAAATTAAAGATGCCTTGTCCGGTCATTCTTTCCGGGGTTATAGTAATGCAGAAATGAGAAATTATTTGAACAGCAATAAACAGCGAAGCCCATAAAGAATTCTTTATGGGCTTCGCACGCAGTGAAATGATCTATGCCAGTTGTGCAATAATACTTTTCAATTCAGCTTCATCCGGTTGGTAAACATTTCCAAAATCTGTTACCAGCGGATTTGCAAACGTCATCGGGTTCTTTGTTGGTTTTCTTACAGAGCCGTGAAATTCTTTTGCACCGGATTCGTCCATCAGCTTTTTGATATTGGATGCTGTAATGCCGGCTCCCGGCATAATGATGATCCTGTCGCCAGCCTGCTTTACCAGCTTTCCCAACAGTTCGCCTGCTTCCGGTGCGCCGCTTAATTGCCCTGATGTAAGAACGCGTTCACAGCCGGCATCAATAATATCTTCCAGTGCCTTGAACGGATCCGGTGTTGCATCAAATGCACGGTTGCAGGTAACGCCCATTGGGTAGGCCAGGTCTGCAAATTCTTTCAGGCGATCCACATCGATCTCTCCATTGATTTTTTGAACGCCGATCGAAATACCATCACATCCCAGTTCTTTGCAGACAATGATATCCTGTTTAATGATCGCAAGTTCATCTTCATCATAATAATAGTTGCCGCATCTTGGCCGAAGAATAGGATACAGCTTTATTGAAATTCGTTCTCTTGTTCTTTTGATCGTACCGTAGCCTGGCGTAGTACCGCCTTCAACGGGGTTGTCACAAAGTTCAACACGGTAAGCGCCGGCTTTTTCAGCAATGATGCATGATTGGATGTTGAAGGCGCAGAGTTCGAAAAGTGCACGGGGCATGAATGTTGGTTTAAAGGGTTAAAAGCTTGAGGGGTTCAGTGTTCTAAGAAGTTTCAGAGGTTTCATAGGTTTGAAAGATTGGTGCCAGGAGGTTGAAGATTATTTGAAACATCGTTGACTTAAAATGAGTTCTGTTTTTTGAGCCTTCCGAAACCTCTGGAACCTCTGGAACCTATGAAACCTCTGAAACTTCTACTATTTGTAAATGCTTTTCGCACTAACAAGTTTCTCTTCCGTTCCTGATCTTACTGCGAAAGTAAAACCTTGTTGCAGCGCATAAGCGCCGTATTCGCCGTTTTTATTCAGGGCCAGGAATCCGACCTGGATGTCTTTTGCTTTGGTTGGATTGCGTTTAATAAGACGTTCGACTGCTTCTTTGCAGGCAGCTTCCGGTGTGCGTCCCTGGCGCATCAGCTCTACGATGAGATGTGCGCCAACAATACGGATCACTTCTTCGCCCACTCCCGTTGCAGTAGCCGCGCCCACTTCTGAATCAACATACAGACCTGCGCCGATAATGGGTGAGTCTCCCACACGCCCCTGCATTTTAAAAGCGAGACCGCTTGTGGTGCAGGCGCCGCTCATGCGGCCGGACTGGTCGAGTGCCAGCATGCCGATCGTATCATGATTCTCTTTTCCACCAGGCATCGGATCATTGGTCTTATCATATAACTGGTTCTCGATATTTTTTACCGGGGAATATTTTGAATCTTTCATCCAGTCGCGCCAGTATTTCTCGCTTTCCGGTGTAAGCAGGTTTTCCTTATTGAAACCATTGGCCATTGCGAATCGCAGGGCGCCTTCACCAACCAGCACGATATGCGGTGTTTTTTCCATCACCAGCCTTGCAACACGGATCGGGTGTTTGATATATTCGAGACACATAACGGAACCGCAATTATATTTTTCGTCCATGATACAGGCATCGAGTGTTACACGACCGTCCCTGTCAGGCAATCCTCCGTACCCAACGCTGCGGATCAAAGGATCGCCTTCAGGCACCTGCACACCGGATTCAACGGCATCCAGCGCATGACCATTTTTCTCCAGCACTTTCCATGCGGCTGCATTGGCCGCTTTCCCAAAGTCCCAGGTTGAGATCACAATAGGTTTGGTTGCGGCATCACCAACAGGTTTGACCGATGCCAGCAACTCTTTTGCTCCAAGCACACCCGCTGAGGCTGCTATGGATTGCTGTAGAAATTTTCTGCGTGTAGACATGTGAGCTTGTGGTTTAAAGAGTTTTGTAAATAGGTTTAATAGGTTGGGAGGTTTCATAAGTTTCAAAACCTCAAAAAATAGAAATTATTTCAAATAAGCTTCAAACTCCGGGTATCAACCTCTCAAACCTCCCCCCTAGTGCGGTGCAACAAACACCTCGTCCATTTCTTCAAGTGTTTTTCCACTTGTTTCTTTTACCACTTTCCAGCAGAAAAAGAAATTGGTAAGGCTGAAGAGGGCGAAGATCCAGAACATGAGTGCCGGGCCCGCTTTCTCAAGCAGCCAGGGAACGAACTGACCAACGATCCAGACGGCGACCCAGAGCATAAGTGTGCAGGTGGCCACGGCTTTTACACGTGCTCCTGCGGGAAATATTTCGTTGATGATGATCCAGGTGATAGGACCGAGTGAAAAAGCAAAACAGCAAATGAATATCAGCATCAGCACCAGCAGGAGAGGGCCTTGCGTATTGTTTGTGTAGAATAACAATCCGCAGAGCACGAGCGAGATGACAATCCCGGTAAGTCCTGCGATCAGTAATTTTTTTCTTCCATATTTATCAACCCATTTGATCGCAATAATGGTAGATAACAAATTCACCGAACCGATAATGACCTGTGAGAGCAGGGCATTGCTGCTATCCATTCCGGCAGCTTCAAAAATACTCGGTCCATAATAAATGATCGCATTGATACCGGAGAACTGCTGGAATACCGCGAGCAGTATACCGATGATCAATGGAAGACGTAGTTGCGGTGATAACAATGACACAGGTTTCCCGCTGACAGTCTTTGCAGCTTTTTCTATTCCGGCGATCTCTGTGTCCGCCTCTTCCGGCATACGGACGGAGTGCATGATCTCAATCGCTTCGGTTCTCTTTCCCTTGCTGATCAGCCAGCGCGGGCTCTCCGGTACTTTTAATAATAGAAAAAGAAACGCGATACTTGGGATGGCCATTACAAAAAACATCGGACGCCAGATCTCTGCCGCAGAGAACCACGTGCCTGAATGAACGAGTAATGCATTGGAAAAATAAGCAAGCAGTATGCCTACCGTGATCGCAAGCTGATAGTAGGCAACCATTCTTCCACGCTTTTTCGCGGGAGAGAATTCCGCAATATACATCGGAGAGATCATCGATGCCATGCCCACACCAATGCCACCGATCATCCGGGTGCTGATCAGGATAAATGTTGAAGGAGCAAACCCGCAACCGATGGCAGATACGAGAAACATCCATCCGGCAATAAGGATCGTTTTTTTTCTTCCGATCCTGTCGCTAAGCAAACCGGTGATCAATACACCAATGATGCACCCGGCGAGGCCACTGCTGACCAGCCAGCCTTCCATCGTTGTATCCAGGTTGAATTGTGTTTTCAATGGTTGAATGGCTCCGGAGATTACGGCGGTATCAAATCCGAAGAGTAGCCCGCCGATCGCAACGGTGAGGCAAATGAATTGCTGCCGCATGGCGGTCGATCCGGGCGTATTGATTGCTAAGGAAGTTGTTGATGGCACTTGGTCGTTTTTATCTGTTAGATAATGGGATGTCTAGGCGTTTGTTCTTACAAATGCTTTTATCGTTGCACATTCTTTTCCTTCACTTTCACCGTGTGGACGGATCGTGTAGGTTTTAACATGTTCAGGAATGATGAACGTTTCGGCATAATGGACAATGAACGGTTCGAAACTTTTGTCAGGGCTTTCAATGATCGCTTCACGCCCTTCCACCAGGTTCAATACGTTCACGCTGCCATTGGTGTGATGTGTAACGGATTTGGTAAACCAATGCCTTCTTGTTTCGATGAACTCGCGCTTATGAAGGCCGGTATATTCTTCTTTCCAGCCATCGCCTTCGGCAACGGTATGGATGGTGTTGATCAGTTCCTGTTTTGTCTGCTCCGGCGTTCTGCTCCAGTCGAGAACTTTTGCACCGCGATCGATATTGATCGGGCGTGGTTTGCCATCAAGTCCCATACGACCCCAATCCCATAATTTGAAAGTGAAAATATAAGGTGTAGCGCTGATCTCAAGTACCATGGCATTTTTGCCGGAACAATGAATTGTTCCCGCAGGTATCAGCACGTGATCATGTTTTTTTACTTTCCACTTCTGTGTATAATCCGATGCTTCGAAATGTGTGCCTTCGTTTTGCGCCTTTCTTAATGCTGAAACCATTTCTTCGGGATCAACATTGTCTCTGAAACCGAGATAGACGCATGCGTCTTCTTCTGCATCCAGCAGGTAATAGCTTTCATCCTGCGTGTAATGCATGCCAAATGCTTCGCGTATAAATTCAGTGGAAGGGTGAACCTGCAGGCTCAGGTTCCCACCCTGCATCGTATCAAGAAAATCGAAGCGGATGGGGAACTCATCTCCGAACCTGGCCTGCACGGCTTCTCCCAATAATTTTTGTGGTGCTGAGAATACAAGATTGATGCCTGGCGTTTCAAACATAACGTCATCAAACCTGAACAGCAGGCTGTTTTCTTCCGGAACGCAATCGAATGCCCAGGCATAGTTCTTTTCGTTTCTGTCAAGATCGCAGTATTCTTTGATCCATTGCCCGCCCCAGGGGCCGGGGTCAAAAAACGGAACAACCCTGAATGGCTGGGTGACTGCGGATTGCATGGCGGCGTTGAGCGATGCTCCATCCACGATCTTTGGCAGATCGCTGATCGTTGTGTCCACCACATAATCCCATGTATTCATCAATGACCTCTTGTGGCGGTCGCATACGCGCCAGTCAACAAAAAATGCATGCTTATATTGAAGCGATGCTTTTTGCGTGTAATTAGTTAAGCCAAGATTGCCAACCTGGTCTTTCCGGAAACGCAATTGTATTTCCCAGCGTGGCATGTCAAAGTAGATCAGCAGCGAGGGCTTCTCCGTGAAGAGTGAGGCTCCGGGTCCGTAAATGAAGACAGTCCCGTTTTTTTGTTCTTCCAGCTGCTGACGCATCCGGGCTAGTTTTGCAGGATCGAAAAAGTCGATCATGTTCAGTCTTGTCATATAACCAAACACTTCGTCGTCGGTCACGTCGGGGAATACCATTTCCCGGATCTTGTCTTCGCTCAGCATGTGATCTTTGGTAAACAAAAAATCACCGGATAGTTGTTGCAATTGCGATATGATCTCCTTATCGTTCGTGCCCTGATAACAGTCCAGTACGATGATCTTTTTATCATCTTTCAGTGTTGCCACATTTTCGCTGATCAGTTTTTTCACGCTATTCCATCCCTGCGCAATTGAAAGACCGGGCGAATTGTAAGAAATGAAAGGCGTTTTGTCGTAATTCGAAATGACCTTTTTCATGGTTTTGTAAACAGTTTGGTGGACAGAGCGTTTAAGGGTTTAAAAGTTCAAAGATTAAAGGTTAATGAAGTCGGTGGTCACCGGGTCTGACAAGTTTGAATCTTGATGCAGCGGTATAAAACGGTTTTAACATGCCGCCTGTCCGGCCGGAGATCGCACATGATCCCTCAGCGGCTGAACAAACTTCCGGGACCTGGTTCATTATTGATTTGCATATTCACTCGGCGTTTTTCCGAATTGCTTTTTAAATTCCTGGCTGAAATATTTACGGTCGTTGTATCCTACTGCGTAGGCTACTTCGTATACGGTCAGTTTTCTTTCCTGCAGAAGTTGGGCAGCTTTTTTTAGTCGCAACGATTTTACAAAATCATTGACGGACATCTTGCTGACGGCCTTGATCTTCTTATACAGAACAGGTGCGCTCATTGCCACTTTTCTGGAAAGCATGTCCACCCCAAAATCAGGGTTATCCATATTCTCTTCCACGATCTGGATCACTTTCTGAAGAAATTCCTGTTCCACTGAATTCAATGCCGTTATTTTAACAGGCTCAGTATCGGATATAACCGGATAAGAGCTGACCTGCTGCAGAAATAGTTGTTTCAGTTTATCTCTCGCCATCAGCAGATTCCGCACATTCAGCTCAAGGATCTTTGTGCTGAATGGTTTGGTGAGATACATGTCAGCGCCTGTTTCCAAACCTGTCACCTGATCGTTCTGCGTTGTTTTGGCAGTGAGCAATATGACGGGTACATGACTCGTTCGTTCATCTGTTTTTAAGCGATAGCAGAATTCGATCCCGTCCATTTTCGGCATCATCACATCGCTGATGATTATATCAGGCAATTGCGTAGTGGCAATATCCAGACCTTCTTCACCGTTGCCAGCTTCCCATACGCGGTAGTTTGCCGAGAATGTTTCTTTTATCAGCGTTCTTAATTCTGTATTGTCTTCAACGATCAGGATGGAAGCGCGCGTTGATGTATCTGCAAGCTCTTCCGCTTTATCTGCAGAAACGGATTGCTTCGGAGAGAGTTCTTCCGGGCGTATTTTTCTTGCTGCCTTCAATGATTCTTCACTGAAGTGTTTGCTGCCCTTCTGAAGTGTAACAATGAAACTGGTCCGTTTATCGCCAGTTGCCGGATCGTCTCCGCTTTCGGCAGTGATCGTTCCTTTGTGCAGCGTGACGATCGTTTTGGATAAAGCCAGGCCAACGCCATAACCTGTGTTCTGAAGGCCATGATCATCTACCTGGAAAAAATTGGTGAACACCTTATCAAGATAGTCGGGCGCTATTCCGCGGCCATCATCCGTTACGGTGATGACCACCTCTTTATCTTTTTCTATAACCTGCAGCCAGATGTGCCCGTTTTCGGGTGTGAACTTGATTGCGTTTGTCATCAGGTTGAAGAACACTTTTTCCAGTTGCTCACTGTCATAATATAACGGCAGCGTCTTGCCGTCATAAAAGAACGATGTGGTAATGCCTTTCCTGATTGATATATCCCTGAAACTATCATACACTTCTTCCAGGAAAGGAATCAGGTCATGTTCGTGGATATTCAGTTTCAGGTTTCCGGTTTCCGCTTTGCGGAAATCCATCAGCTCATTTACGAGTTTAAGCAGCCTGCTGCCGTTTTGTTTAACGGAGTTCAGTTGCTGGCGAAAGAAGCTGCTGGTTTCTTCCGTTTCAAGCAAACGTTCTACCGGCGCCATGATCAGCGTAAGGTGAGTGCGGATCTCGTGGGAAATATTGGTAAAGAAATTCAGTTTTACCTGGTGCAGTTCTTCCTCTTTTTTCAGCAGTGCGCCAAGGAAGAAATACCGTAATACGAGGAACACGATCCCGCCGGTCGCAAGCGCATACAAACTATAGGCCCACCATGTCAGCCAGAAAGGCGGAAGCACATTTACATTCAGGCTGATCGCTTCGCTCCATACGCCGTCATTATTTGCGCCTTTCACCATGAATTTGAAATAGCCGGATGGAAGGTTAGTATAGTTTGCTGTGGGGATGTTTGTATACAGCCAGTCTTTATCGTAGCCTTCCAGTTTATATGCGTACGTATTCTTATTGCTTTTGATGAAATTCAGCAAAGCAAAATCGAGTGATAGTATATCCTGGTCATACTTCAGCGTGAGCTCGGTGGCCGTTGAAATGTTTTCTTCGAGGAGGCCGGTTGAATCTCCCGGTTCCACTCCGCCGTTGAAAAGTTTTATACCGGTGATCACTACCTTTCCTGCCTTCTGGTTGGATTGAATCCTGTCTGGAAAGAAATGTGTGATACCATTGAATCCTCCGAAAAAGAATTCTCCTTTACTGTCCCGGAAGTATGAGTTATTGTTGAATGCATTACCGGCAAGTCCGTCGCTTGCGGTAAATAATTGCAGCAGGTCCTGTTTTGGATTGAACTTAAATAATCCATTATCGCTGCTGAGCCAGAGGTTTTGCTGATCATCTTCCAGGATACCAAGAATGTTCCGGTTGCCTAATTTGCCGGGTTGATTCAGGTATTCCAGCTTCTGTGTGTTTTCGTTGAATCTGGCCAAACCACCTTGCTGTATTCCCAGCCAGATCTGCGATTGTTTATCCTGTTCAATACAATTCACCAGGTCTCCGGAGATCTTTCTGAATTGTTCTGATTCCAGCAGGTAAAGGCCATCGGATGTGCTTATCCATAAGCGATGTTTATCATCTTCCAGAAATCCGTTTGCGGTGCTGCTGAACGGAGGTTTTGAGGTGAATGCGTTGTTTACAGGCTCAAGCCCCTGCGGGATCTTGTTAAAGAGTTTGATACCGAATGTTGTTCCTACCCAAAGCCTTCCTTTTCCATCTTCATATATTCCCACTACTTCTTCATTCAGCAGTACTGCATCATTTTGTTTGAAGAGAAATTTGCGGAAATTATTTTTTACCGGGTCATACAGATTTAATCCGCCGCCGTGTGTGCCGGCCCAGATCTGTCCCTGCCAATCGCGGTAAACGATCTTGATCAGGTTGGAACCGATCGATCCCGGGTCATTCGGTGAATGTTTATAACTGCGGAATTTTCCTGTACTGCGATCATAATAATTCAATCCGCCGCCTTCGGTTCCGATCCAGAGATTCTTCTTTTCGTCTTCGACGATGCTGCTGATCACATTATTGTTCAGAAAGTCAGCCTGATCTTTTTTCCGTAAAATGGCAAACTGTGTATTGACGGCGTAGGTGTAATTCACACCACCGAAGTAAGTGCCGGCCCACATGTTGCCGCTGTTGTCTTCAAACAGGCAATGCACACTGTTCTGGCTTAGGCTTTCGGGATTGCCGTCATCCTGCTGAAAAGATTTGAGCAGGTTCCCCTGTACATCAAGAATGCTGATGCCTTCCTGTGTACCGATCCAGATCCTGCTTTCCTTGTCTACGGTCAGTTTACGTATGTTATTGTTGATGATCGATTGCCCGGATGACTGATGTTGTATCCGTTTGAAAATCCCCGTATGACTGTCATACTGATTCAGTCCGTTTGTATGGGTGCCGATCCAGATGCGTCCCTGGCGGTCCTCTTCAATAGTTGTAATAAAATCTGCGCTGATGGAGTTTGGATCCTTTGGATCGTGGTGGAAGAATTCAACCTCCTGTGTATTGCCGGATTGACGGATGCGAGCCAGACCGGTTGTTGTTCCGATCCAAAAGTTACCGCTGCGGTCTTCCAGCAGTGCGCGGATGCCCCAGGAATTTGCCTGACCCCTTTTGGCAAAGTCAATCAATTCCAGCTGATCATTGGCATTGACCTTATATAAGCCCGCATTTGTGCCCGCCCAGCGGTTACCTTTTTTGTCTTCATACAAACAGTGATAAGTGAGGATGCCTTTAGATGGCGGCGCAATGCGTTTAAAGTGGTCCGCACCCGGAAGATATTTGTTCAGTCCATTATATGTACCGACCCACAGGTTCTTTTTTGAATCATTCAGCAGTGACAACATGCTGTTGCTGGTCAGCGTGGTACTGTCGTTCGGCCGGGACTGATACACTTTAAAGCGGTATCCGTCATACCGGTTCAGCCCATTCGACGTACCGATCCACATAAATCCCTGGTGATCCTGCGCAATTGCCAGGACGGCATTCTGTGACAATCCGTTTTCCACCGTCAGGTGATGAAAAGAGAGCTGCTGTGTGTTGGCTGCTGTTGCAAAAGCCAGCAGGAATAGGGTGATATGGAGGAGCCTTCGGCGCATCGTTGCTTTGATTCGTACCTGTTTGATTTTTGTTCGATGGCCGTTGACTGATGGCGGTTGGCCGGGTTCAATTTGAAATAGTTTCCTGACTTTTGATCAGATCAGATTCTGTAGGTCATGTCGAATTAATTTCGGTCATCTGCCATCGGTCAACAGTCGGACAAATACAATACGAAGATTCATAAATATAGATACGAAATTCAAAACAGATCATCCGTTTTAAGGAAATCCCCCTAGATATTTAAGATTATCCCCCTTAACTTCGGTGATTGACGGCCATATTTGTACTGCAAGGCATAAAGGGACTCTGATTTACTTTTCTGATTACACTCTTCCTGGATGCGATTGCGATTGTCAGTTGAAAAAGATGCATGGTATACGGGCGATGGAAGAGGCTGCCGGTATGCCATATCCTTCTGCTTCAACTGATTCCTGTCAAAATATTATAGAAAATGAAAATGCGACTGAACAAAGCCCTTGTTGTGGGTGTCATTTTGTTTCTGGTTGTTTTCGCGATAGGACGGTGGGCCACTTCAACCCCGCTGGAAATCCCATCGGACATACAGGCAGCGATGGACAACCTGCCCGGCGATCTCGACTATAATATTCATGTAAAAAAGATCCTTTCCGATAAATGCTTCAGTTGTCACGGTCCGGATGCAAAAAAGCAGAAGGGAGATCTGCGCCTGGATGTTGCCGATGCTGCTTATCATAAAGAGACTGAAAGCGGTTTGTACGCGATCAATGCCGGCAGCATTTCCAAAAGCGAAGTTGCGCATCGTATCCTCAGCGATGATAAAACTTATATGATGCCGACGCCTGCTTCGCATCTTAGTTTAACAACCGAAGAAAAAGCCACCATCCTCAAATGGATCGATCAGGGCGCGAAATATAAACCACACTGGGCTTTTGTTGCGCCCGTTAAATCCGAATTGCCCGATGTAAAAGAAAAAAGCTGGATCAAAAATGATATTGACCGGTTTGTGCTCGCGCGTTTGGAAAAGGAAGGATTGAAGCCATCACCTGAAGCGGATAAGGAAACACTGATCCGTCGTGTGAGTTTTGATCTTACCGGGCTGCCTCCATCTATCGCCGGGATCGATGCGTTTGTAAAAGATAATTCCACCAATGCGTATGAAAAGATGGTTGACCGTTTTATGCAATCTCCCGGATACGGAGAGCGCATGGCGGCTTACTGGCTGGATGTAGCAAGATTTGCAGACAGTCACGGTTATCTGGATGACAAACATCGCGATGCTTCGCCATGGCGTGATTGGGTGATCAGTGCATACAACCGCAATATCCCGTATGATCAATTCATCACCTGGCAGCTGGCAGGTGATCTGTTGCTGAATGCAACACAGGAACAGATCCTTGCAACAGGGTTCAACCGCAATCAAAAACAAAACTCTGAGGCAGGCATTATTCCGGAAGAATTCCGCGTGGAATATAATGTTGATCGCACCAATACACTCGGTACAGCAATGATGGGACTGACTGTGAGTTGCGCCAAATGTCATGATCATAAATATGACCCGATCAGTCAGAAAGATTATTATTCATTGTATGCTTTTTTCAACAGTACGTTTGAATTGGGTAGTTCCAATTACAGTGGTGATAAAAGCATTGTGCCCGGACCAACACTGATGCTGACAAATAAGCGATCGGATCTCAGGATCGACTCGATCAAACAGTTGATCCGTTCACTTGAAACGAGGCCTGCAGCACCGGCGGCATTAGCACCTGACAGATCACTCGATCAGAAAGTGATCGCGTCACTTTCATTTGATAAAGTAGAACAATTACGATACGCAGATGAAAAGCCGAAAGTGGTGCCTGCTATGAAAAATGCCATTCAGCCATCCTTATCTGCTCAATATAAAAATGGGAAAACAGTTCAGGGGATTTCGGGTTCCGCGCTGGAACTGGATGAAGAAACGCTGGTGAATTTCCCTCCCTATAAGGTTGGCTATTTCGAGCGGTACAATCCTTTTTCATTCAGTCTTTGGTTAAAGCTTCCAAAAAAATATGATGAAGTGGCGGTATTGCATCAAAGTGATCCGCGCCGTTACGGTTTCCAGGGTTATGATCTTATTCTGAAAGATAATAAGATCAATTTCCGGTTGATGCATGCGTTCCCGCATGATGCCATCAGCGTGGAATCGAAAGAAAAACTGGATTCCAATAAATGGTATCACGTGGCAGTAAGCTATGACGGCAGCAGCAGCGCGAAAGGAGTGCAGATCTATCTGAATGGAAAACCCGTTGCGATGAATGTTGAATATGATGACCTGAAGAAGAATATCAGATCATATCCGAACGTTCACAAGATCTATTGGTTCAGCGGTCTTTCCTTTGGCGCAAGAGTGTTGGAACGTACTATGAAAGGAGGCCAGATCGATCAGTTCTATTTATTCAACGAATCGATCACTCCGGCTGAAGCGGCTTATCTATACGCAAATCCTGCTGCTCCATTTACGGTGAAGAATAAAGCGGTGGATGCAATGCCATTGGACGGTCTTCAGTTTGCAAGAAAAGAACTTGCCGATGTATATGATTCCACGCAGGAAGTGATGGTGATGGGCGATCTGCCAAAACCAAGAACGACACATGTTCTTCTCAGGGGTGTGTATGATAGTTATGGCGATGAAGTGCAACCCGGCACACCGGCGTCCGTTCTTGCATTTCCAAATGATCTTCCAAAGAACAGGCTTGGCCTTGCAAAATGGCTTTTCCTTCCCGGCAATCCGTTGACCTCAAGGATTGCGGTAAATCATATCTGGGAAATGTATTTTGGCCGCGGCCTGGTAAAAACCTCGGATGATTTTGGCAACCAGGGCGAGATGCCTTCTCATCCCGAACTGCTGGATTATCTCTCGGTCAGGTACCGCGAAGATGGTTGGGATACAAAGAAGATCCAGAAGTATATCCTGATGAGTGCAACCTATCGTCAGCAATCGGTGATCACGAAGGAGATGCAGGAGAAGGATCCGGCTAATATATTACTGGCAAGAAGTTCGAGATACAAAATGCCTGCGGAAATGATCCGCGATAATGCATTATCCATAAGCGGACTGCTTTCTTCAAAGATCGGCGGGCCGAGTGTGTATCCTTATCAGCCACCGGGTTTATGGGAAGCGTTGAGTGATAAGGCATGGCGTTATGTATATAAAGAGTCCGAAGGGGAAGATCTTTTCCGCAGAAGCATTTATACGATTGTGAAAAGATCAAGTCCGCCGCCGTTCATGCTGATCTTTGATGCGCCTGATCGCAATTTCTGTACGGTAAAACGTGCGGTTTCTAACTCGCCATTGCAGGCATTGGCATTGATGAATGATCCGACTTTTATAGAAGCATCCAAATTCATCGCCGGCCGCATGATGACCGAAGGCGGAGCAACCACCAGCGATCAGCTGATCTACGGTTTCCGGCTTGTAACAGGCCGCATACCCGATGCTAAAGAAAATGCATTGCTCAAAAAAATGTACGACGAGGAATATGCGATGTATTCCAGATCACCACAAAAAGCAAAAAAGGTATTGTCAATAGGAAATGCACCGTCACCATCAAAAGGAGGCTTAAATGAAACGGCCGCCTATGTTGACGTAATAATGGCGCTCTTAAACACCGATGAGTTTATAACAAGAAAATAGTCCGCGATCACGAATGAGCGCGGATGATCACGAATAGCGTTTGACAGGTTGAGTGGGTTTTTATAGTTTGATACTGTGATATTATTTCTAACATAATTGTGAACCCGGTTAGTGATATTAGCCTTGCTTTTTGCAAGCTGATGATTTGATAATTTTTTTTCACGCATCACGCCACAATTCGCGTAATCCGTGTATTTAAATCAGTGTATATGGATGAGTTACAAAAATTAGCGTACGACAAAAACCGCCGCGACTTCCTTCGTGGCTCCGCACTCGGTCTGGGCGGTATTGCACTAGGCACTTTGCTCGGTTGCAAAAGCCCGGGCGATAAAGTGGTGAAACAGGTGCTGGCAAGTGCTGGTGGTGGTGGTGAAGAAAATCAGCCGCTGATCAATCCGCATTTTGTGCCAAAGGCCAAGCGTGTGATCTATATGTTCCAGAGTGGTGGCCCATCGCAGATGGAGCTGTTTGATTATAAGCCGAAGCTGTACCAGATGCATGGGCAGGAAATTCCCGCGAGTGTATTGGGTACGGCGCGCGTGTCAGGGATGGTATCCAATCAGAATGGGTTTCCATTGGCGGCGCCGGCAGCAACATTTAAGCAATACGGCGAAAGTGGTGCCTACTTCAGCGATCTCGTGCCGCACACTGCCGGTATAGCGGATGATATCTGTGTGGTGAAAAGTATGTTTACCGAGCAGATCAATCATGAACCTGCGGTGATCTTTACACAAACAGGTAACCAGTTAAGTGGCCGTCCGAGCATTGGTTCATGGATCAGTTATGGGTTGGGCAGTCTGAACAATAACCTGCCATCGTTCGTCGTGATGATTTCAAAAGGAGGTGGCGATCAGCCGATCAGTAACCTTGCGTGGAGCAACGGATTCTTGCCGTCGCATCACCAGGGCGTACAGTTCATGTCGGGCAAAGATCCTGTGTTGTACCTGTCATCACCGGATGGGGTGGAGAAGGTAGATCGTCGTCGTGCATTGAATTTTATCCGTGAGTTTAATTTATTGCAGAAAGATAAATGGCAGGATCCTGAGATCGATAGCCGGTTGAATCAATACGAAATGGCGTATCGTATGCAAATGGCCGTTCCGGAAATTGCAGACCTCAGTAATGAACCGCAGCATATCCTGGATATGTATGGACCTGATGTGAAAGTGCCGGGCAGCTATGCATATAACTGTTTAATGGCAAGAAGACTTGCAGAGAAAGATGTGCGTTTTATTCAATTATATCATTTGGGTTGGGATCATCATGGACGTCTTTTTTCCGGTATAAGAAAGGCAACGCATCAGACAGATCAGGCTTCCGCTGCATTGGTAAAGGATCTGAAGCAACGTGGTTTGCTGGATGATACACTGGTAGTGTGGGGCGGTGAGTTTGGCAGAACAAGTTTTTGCCAGGGCAAACTGACTCAGGAAGAGTTCGGACGTGATCATCATCCGACCGCTTATACAATCTGGATGGCGGGTGGCGGTATCAGGAATGGAATGGTGTACGGAGAAACGGATGATTTCGCTCACAACATTGTAAAAGATAAAGTGCATGTTCACGATTTCCAGGCAACGCTGTTGCATCTGATGGGGATCGATCACGAGAAGTTTACATATAAGAGCCAGGGAAGAAGGTATAGATTGACGGATGTGGCGGGGGAAGTGGTGAAGGGGATACTGGCGTAGGGGCCCCCTCTAAATCTCTCCGCCGCGGCGGGAGACTTAACATTCATCATAAAGGGAATATTCAATTGTGTTGAATAATATATTCGAGACTAATTTACCCAGCGTTTTATAGTTCTGTAAAGTCTTCCGCCGCGGCGGAGAGATTTAGAGGGGGCCTAAACTGTTATGAAAAGAAAAGACTTTCTAAAAAACACACTTGCTGCCAGCGCCGCGCTTGCTGTACCGTCTGTTTTTAATATTATTATCGCCCAGCCACGCAAGGGAGAGATCATCGGTCATGGTGATTTTAAATACCGGGTGAATAAAGAGTGGGGGGTGCTTGATAAGAACGTTCACCCTGTAAAGGATTGCCACGAAATGGTGATGGACAGCCGTAAGCGGCTGATCATGATCACGAATGAAACAAAGAACAATATTCTGATCTATGATAAGTCAGGGAAATTGCTGGATACATGGGGAGATCGGTTTCCCGGTGGGCATGGGCTGACTTTGCACAACGCCGGCGGTGAAGAATTCCTTTATATCACGGATTATGACCTCGGTGAAGTGTATAAGACCACATTGGATGGAAAAATCCTGCTGACGATCAGGCATCCGAAGTTCATCGGGCAGTATAAAGATTGTGATAAGTTCATGCCAACGGAAACAGCCATTGGTCCGAATGGTGATATCTATATTGCGGACGGTTATGGTTCGCAATACATTTTGCAATATAGTGCGGGGGGAGAGTTTATCCGGAAGTTTGGCGGCGATAGTTTTATCAGGGATGACAAATTCAAACAGGCACATGGCGTGGCGTTGGACAACCGCGATCCTTCCAACCCGGTGTTGATCTGCACAGACCGGGTGAAGAATTGTTTCAAACGGTTTTCGCTCGAAGGACAATATCTTGATTCGGTCTATCTGCCGGGGGCCTACATGAGCAGACCGGTGATTGATGGAGAGAATATTTATTCGGGTGTTTGTTATTCAGCATTGAAACATCATATGCTGACGATGAATTCGGGCTTTGTGATGATACTTGATAAGAAAAATAAGGTTGTATCCAATCCCGGTGGAACGAAACCCATATATAAAAAAGGAAAGGATGAACCCGAACTGATGGTGCAGGATACACCCGTCTTTAAACACTGTCATGATGTGTGCGTCGATGATGATAAAAATCTGTACATCTGTCAGTGGATGGCGGATGGGACTTATCCTGTTAAATTAGAGAGGGTCTGAGTTTTTTAAGTGAAAAAACTTTGACTTGTTGGTGTCTTTCTATTGTAAGCGGCCTGCTTTTGACTTTTAATTTGATCGGAAAAATGAAATTTCTCACAGTGGAGGATTGGATGAATTACCTCGGGCATTTCCATCCCGTGGTGGTGCATCTGCCTATCGGGATCTTGTTTGTTGCATTCATTTTGGAGATCGTTGCCTGGAAGCAAAAGCAACCGGGCTTACTGCAGCATGCAATAGCGATCTGCCTGATCGCAGGGTTTGCCGGTGCGGTGATCTCCTGTTTGTTTGGCTGGTTTCTGAGCCGGGAAGGTGGCTATGAAGAAACAACCCTGCAGTTGCATCAATGGTTGGGTATTTCGGTGGCGGTCCTTTCTGCTGCCGCGTGGCTGGTAAAAAAGAAATACGGATCGATCCGGAAAGCATCACGCGCATATCAACTCTTACTTGTTTCCATATTTATATTATTAATGATCACCGGCCATCTCGGCGGAAATATGACGCATGGCGAGGATTATCTTACTGCCGGTATGCCGCAGCCGTTTGCCGGCTGGTTGGGGATTGAAAAGAAAAAAGATACACTTGCCGCAAGACCGCCAATCACCAATATCAATGAAGCGGTATTATATAGTGATATAATTCAGCCCATCTTCAGCGAAAAATGTTACAACTGCCATAGTTCCAAAAAGGTGAAAGGTTCTTTACGGATGGATGAGGAGAAACTACTGTTTAAAGGCGGCAAGCACGGCTCCGTCATTCAACCCGGCAATGCTGACGGAAGCGAACTGATGAAACGTCTCCTTCTTCCAATGGAGGACGATAAGCGCATGCCGCCCAAAGATCAGCCGCAACTGACAAAAGAAGAGATCGCACTGATCAGCTGGTGGATCAAAACCGGCGCGGACACAAAGAAGAAAGTAAAAGAATTATCCCCTGACGCTACCGTGCAGCCGTTGCTGGCGTCATTCGGCGCATCCGGAGATACGGCAGCGCATGAAGAGCTTTCGAAGGTGTTTGATGCAAATCCGCCTGCACCAGACAAATCCGCCGTTGAAAAACTGACCGCTCTCGGAATGATCGTTTCGCCTGTGGCAAAAGAAAAGAACCTGCTGGAAGTGAGCGCCATTAATTATGCTGCATTTGACAATAGCAGGATTGCGTTGCTGAGTGAGCTATCTGATAATATTGTATGGCTGCGGCTGGACAATACCGCTATCTCCGATGAGGCTTTATCGCAGATCGGTAAACTGAAAAATCTCGTCCGGCTGAATCTCGGTGGCACGAAGATCAGTTCTGCGGGAATCGCCTTTCTTCAATCTTTGCAAAATCTTGAATACATCAATATTGTCAACACAAAAGTGGATGACAAAGCTCTTCTTATCCTTTCCAAACTTCCGGCGATAAAGAATATTTATTGCTGGAATACTCTGGTGACTCCTTCAGGAGTTGAAAATTTCAAAAAGCAAAAACCGAAAATTCATATTGAATCGGGGAAATAGGCCCCCTCCAACCTCTCTCAAAGGGAGAGGCTTGTTGCTTCATAAGCATTGAAATTTCAAATCGTATATGGAAAATGAGTTTCCGTTGCAATTGAAATCTCAATCTTAATGATTGTTCATAGCCTCCCTTCGGGGGTGGTTGGAGGGAGCCCCATAAAAGCTCAATTGGGAATCAACACACTGCGTACTGTTTAAGTTATTCCCCTTATTCTTTTATAAAACTCCCCCTTATGTTTTGTCAGAGCATTCAAATTTGTAACGGCAGGAACATGGGAAGCTGAGAAGCCCGTTTTCTGTCTACCAATTTCTATTAAATAAAAACAACTGCTATGACGCGATTGCACACTGCCTGTTTCAGCCATCGACTGAAATGGTCAATCTTATTTGTGGCTTGTATGATTTCATCGGTCCTGGCCTTTGCCCAAACACAAAGAACGGGTAAGGTAACAGATGAAAGCGGCAAGCCAATCCCCGGGGTATCTGTAACGGTAAAGGATAATTCCGGCGGAACCACCACCAATGCGGAAGGTGAGTTCTCCATCAGTGCGGCAGCCGGACAGGTGCTGCAATTTTCAAGTGTAAGTTATGAAAGTAAAGAGGTGCTTCTTGGTTCTGAAACCAGCGTAGCTGTCTCTATGGCTCCGAAGTCCGGTACTTTGTCGGATGTAGTGGTTGTAGGTTATGGCGCGCAAAAAAGGGTTAACCTTACCGGTGCTGTGGGCACGGTAGATCGTAAGAAGATCGAAAACCGTCCTGTTGCAAATGCGATGGCTGCATTGCAGGGCGTTGCTCCCGGCGTAACAGTCACCCGCTCCAACGGTACTCCAGGTAGCGAAGGGTACAATCTTCAGATCCGTGGAGCTTCTTCTATCAATGGTTCTTCTCCGCTTGTGTTGATTGATGGTGCTCCGGGCAGCTTATTGTCTGTGAATCCCAACGATATTGAGAACATAAGTGTGTTAAAAGATGCCGCGGCTGCTTCCATTTATGGTGCGCGCGCTGCCGGTGGTGTTGTACTGGTTACTACAAAGCGCGGTGCATCCGGCAAGATCTCAGTTGCCTACAGCGGCCGTTATGCAAGCAATCGCCCGACAAACGTTCCAGGCAGATTGCATTCATGGCAGGAAGCAGAGATGGCAAACGAATCACGTATCAATGCTGGTCAGGCTCCTGGTTATACTGCAGAGCAGATCGATTGGATGAAAGATCCGGCGATCGAATATGCTCCCAACCCAAGCGGCAGTGATTATCTCTATTATTATGATCTTGATCAGACAGATCTGATCCTGCGTGATCAGTCTCCGATGTGGGACCATAATATCTCTATGAGAGGTGGCGGGCAGAAAGATAATTTCTTCTTCTCTACCGGTTATTTCAAACAACAGGGTGTGTTCACGCTCGGACCTGATAAGACTGAGAGGATCAATGCTCGTTTCAACTATCAATTGCAGATCTCAAAAATATTCAGCCTGGAAACACGTCTTGCATTCCGTCAAAGCAATACACTTGCTCCAAGTGTTGGCAATGCAAGGATTTTCTCCAACCTGTATACAACACGTACACTGTATCCGACTTTCTTCCCGGGAACGACCGATAAGTATATCAATGATAACTCAGGCAACTTTGCTTACGCGTTGTTGAAGGAAGCGGGAGCCAGCGATACAAAAGAAAATGAAGGCAATGCGCAGCTCGCCCTAAAGGCAAAAGACCTGATAAAAGGTTTAACACTTTCTGCAACATATAGCCCAAGGCTGGGTGTTCGCACAAATGGAACTGCTGTACGCACGATTCCGCGTTATAATCTTTCCGGTATCGGCAGCTATATGAACAACCCGAACTCATATACAAAAACGGAATACAAGATCAATTCAGATAATATTCAGCTGATTGCGGATTATGTATGGAAAGCAGGTGCTGATCATGATTTTCATATAATGGGTGGTTACGCATACGAGGATGAACGCATCAATCAGACCACAGGTAAGGCAACGAACCTTGCAACGAATGATTTCTTTACTCTGAATACCGGTGATCCTACTCAGTATGCCGCTTCTGAGTCAATTGAAACATGGGGGTTGGAATCTTATTTCGCACGTTTCAACTATGCCTTCCGTAATAAATATTTGCTTGAAGCAAACTTCCGTTATGATGGTAGTTCAAAACTTGCGCCAACCAACCGCTGGAACACTTTTCCGTCCGTGTCTGTAGGGTGGAGGCTTTCTCAGGAAGACTGGTTCCGGAATTTCGCTCCTGTATTCAACGAATTCAAGATCCGTGCTTCATGGGGTAAACTGGGTAACTCAGATGCGTTTGGCAACTATGAGTACATTGCGCAAATGGATTTGGGTACAGCCTATCCATTCAATGGTGTAAGAAACCGTTCTTACTACCAGGCCCGTCTTGCATCTGAGGATAAGGTTTGGGAAAAAATCACTACTTCAAATATTGGCCTGGACCTCGCATTGCTGAACAGCCGTTTAAATATTACTGGTGATTATTTTGTTAAGCGAAATAAAGATATGCTTGTGCCATTGCAGGTTTCCAACAGCATCGGTATTACAACCGGTCAATATAACCTCGCTGATATGGAAACCAAGGGCTGGGAACTTAGCATTGGATGGAGAGATCATATTGGTAAAGACTTCTCTTATTATGTAAATGCAAATATCAGCGATGCGAAAAGTACCTTGTTGAAATATGGAGGTCAGACAGCAATCGTTGCCGGTATCAATCCATACATAGAAGGCCTGCCGTTGAATAGCGTGTTTGGTTATCAGGCTGCGGGTTATTTCCGCGACGCGGCTGATGTGGCGGCTAATCCAACATTCAGCTCTGCGGTTGGACCCGGAGATATCAAATATCTCGATGTTAATAAAGACGGTAAGATTACCTCAGGGCTCGGGCGTTTGGACGATCATGGCGATCTCGTAAACCTCGGTAGTTCTTTACCGCGTTATTCCTATGGTTTTGATCTTGGTTTCAGCTATAAGGGATTTGACTTCTCTGCAATGTTCCAGGGTATCGCACAGCGTAAGTTGTTTGTTGATCCTACTACATTGTATCCATACACATCGAGCTGGATCGTACCAATGGATTTCAATCTTGATTACTGGACACCTGACAATCAGGATGCACGTTTTCCAAGAATGTTCATCGGTGGTGCGCAGAATACAGCCCGTTCATCACATTGGGTAATGAATGGCGCATATCTGCGTCTGAAGAATGTGCAGGTTGGTTACAACCTGCCGGCAAAATGGATCGCGAAAGCGAAACTGACCAACGCGAAGATCTATTTCGCAGGACAGGATCTCTGGGAAGTCAGCGGCATGTGGCTGAAAACAGCTTTCGATCCTGAAACACCAGACAATGCAAGCTGGCAATATCCATTCTTCAGAACAATTTCTTTTGGCATTAACCTGACTTTCTAAACCACTAAAAAAGAAACGATGATCAAGAATATCATAAATACACTATTGATAGGAGGTGCAGTGGTTGCAGGTCTTTCCGCTTGCAGTAAGAAACTGGACCTTACACCGGAGTCGACACTTACTGATGCTGGCTTCTGGAAATCTTCTAATGACCTTTTACTTGCATGTAATGAATTGTACAATTCGTTGCCGGTGATCACCAATAACGTAAATGCGATCTGGACAGATGATGGCTATGGTGCTGCACCAAATCCGATCAGCGATGGAACACGTACGGTGCCTGTAAAAGATAATGCTTTTAATATTCCGTATGCATTGATCAGAAAAGCTAATACGATTTTGGAAAAATCGCAGCAGGTCAATGATGACGCTGCCCGTGTCCGCCGCTATCGTGCGGAGGCGTATTTCTTCCGCGCTTTTGGTTACAGCGAACTGGTGAAAAGATACGGTGATGTGCCACTGCTTCTCCGCACGTTTGGCGTGTTTGATACGCTGGCAACACCACACCGTACACCGAGAGAGATCGTTCTTGATACCATGTACCGCGATCTTGACTCAGCCATCGCAGCCTTACCACTCGCATCTGCCCTTTTGGCTGCAGAGTATGGCCGTATTACCAAAAATGCCGCATGGGCGCTCAAATCCCGCATGGGATTGATGGAAGGAACAAGAAACAAATATCATAATCTCGGTAATGCCGCCAAACATCTTACACAGGCATTGGATGCTACAGAGGAATTGATGAACCTCAATTATCATAGCATATTCAGGTATTCCGCAGTGCCTGACAGCTCTTATTTCTACCTGTTTCAATACGCTGGTAATGGCGCAGGCAACAGGGAGAACATCCTGGCGAGGTTATATGGTGTGAATTCAACCAACAGCATTTCCGAACATAACTACACACGTGAGTATCTGGATGTGGGTATTGTAACGGCTACACGTGCGATGATGGATGCTTATCTCTATCGGGATGGATTGCCGCTGGGTCAATCTCCGCTGCAACTGCCACAGGATAGCACCATGGCTGAATTTACGAATCGTGATCCGCGCATCGCCATGACCGTGTTCAATAAACGTGTATGGGGCTTTACAGCAATGTGGGTACCGACATTTAATACCGCACCTACGGGCTATAAGATCCGCAAGTATGCGACCTCGCAGGATTGGGCATCACAGCAAAGCTTCAACCATCATATCATTTTCCGCTTTGGTGAAATTTTGTTGAACTATGCCGAACTGAAATTTGAAATCGATGGATCGATCAGCGATGCAGATCTTGATAAATCGATCAACCTGCTCCGTGCGCGTGTGAATATGCCAGCACTGACCAATGCGTTCGTGACGGCGAATGGCCTGGATATGAAGAATGAGATCAGAAGGGAAAGACGTGTTGAACTGGCATTTGAAGGGGAGTTCCGTTACTGGGATCTGATCCGTTGGAAAACGGCCGAGATAGAATTACCAAAAACAGTGAAAGGGTCCAAAAAGTTCCCTGCCGAGCAATTCCCTGCTCCACCGGCTTCAGCAGTAGATGCGGATGGGTTCGTGATTGTCCAGGACGCATCGAAGAGAAGCTTCGATCCGGCCAGGGATTACTGGTGGCCTTTCCCAACCAATGAAACAGGGTTAAATCCTAATCTTACTCAGAATCCTAAATGGTAAATTTGTTAGGTGCCTGCCGCTAAAGTAGAAAGTTCACTAACGAGGTCCGATGTCCGCCTCGGCGGACGAATGGCAGATGGCCGAAATCTTGTTCTTGAGTTACAATAGGAATAACGATGGTCTATATTTGGAATGCTTTCATTTTGTTGTCATGGCCCGCTCTGATCCGGCCAACGGCCATTCAGCCATCCGCCAACGAAACAAAATGATGCATTTACCCTGAACGAACAGAATCGCCCCAGTGGCAGGCACCATAACCCTGAATGTATGCGTATCCTTTTTCTCTTGTGTTCATCTTTGTTTGGTTTAATCTCAGCTAATGCACAGGCCGACCGCAATTGGTTGGCCGGTGCATATAGCAAACAGCAGTTGGCGCAAAACCTTACCATGGAAAAGATCAACCAGCAATTCCCCGTCTACAAAGACAGGGCAAGATGGGAATCAATTGATCCCCTGTATAAGCAACAACTTATAAAGGATGGCGAAGCTGCGTTAAAGTATACCTGGCAGGTGGTGCCCGCTACTACTTACCTGGAGTTTGTGAAAACAGGTGAACGATATGTGATGGAAGATATATACAACCAGAATATGGCCGCGATCAAAAAGTTATTGTTCGCGGAGCTGGCAGAAGGAAAACGGCGCTTTATTCCCCAACTCATCAATGGCGTTTGGAATGCCTGCGAGATCACCAGCTGGTCGATCTCCGCAAGCCTGAATCTGCAGAAAGCAGGCGCTGGTTTACCTGATATCAATGAGCCTGTGATTGAACTGGGTACAGGTATTACTGTGAATGTTCTTGCCTGGACCTATCATTTATTTAAAGAAGAATTTGATAAAGAGAACAAGCTGATCTCTCCGAGATTGAAACAGGAAATTGAGAGACGCGTGCTCAAACCTTACTACGAACGAAATGATTTCTGGTGGATGGCGCTTGATGGCAAAACACGCCTCGTTAATAACTGGAATATCTGGCTGAACTATAACATGCTGACCACGATCCTGCTGGTGGAAAAAGACCCGCAGAAACGTGCGGATGGTATTTACAAAACGATGCGTTCTGCCGATAAATTTATCAATTATTATAAAGAAGATGGCGGTTGTGAAGAAGGACCGGCTTACTGGTCTCACGCTGGTGGAATGTTATATAATTATCTCTCACTGCTTCAATCAGCAACAAATGGCACGGTCGATATTTTTAATAAACCATTGATCAGAAATATCGGGAGCTATATCTGCAAAGCATATATCGATAGCAGCTGGTATCTTAACTATGCGGATGCTTCAGCAAAAATAAAAGGCGATGCCGCCATTGTTTATCATTATGGTAAAGCCGTGAATGATGAACAACTACAGGATTTTGGTTCATGGCTGGCCAGAGACCAGCAATGGGATAAGATGCCGCCGGTTGAAACAGTATATGGCGGTATCAGAAATCTGTTCACGGCAAAGGAAGTACTGTCCGGAGAAGCAAAGCAGCCATTTATGTCTTACGCATGGATGAAGGAAACCGGGATCGGCGTGGCACGCGATAAAGAAGGCTCTTCAAAGGGGTTTTATTTTTCTGCCCTTGCAGGGCATAATGATGAAAGTCATAATCATAATGACGTTGGTACCTGTGTATTGTATTATGATGGCAAACCCGTATTGATCGATATAGGAAGTGGAACATATACACGTCAGACATTCGGACCAGAGCGATACACGATCTGGACGATGCGTTCCGCATACCACAACGTTCCGCTTATCAATGGCACCGGGCAAAAAGAGGGAGCGAAGTATGCCGCAAAAGACGTATCATTTGTCAATCAGCAGGGCAGCGCAAAATTCAAATTGAATGTAGCCGCGGCATATCCTGAAAAAGCGCAGGTGAGATCATGGGATCGTATATACGAACTAAAAAGAGGACGATCGTTTATAATAACGGACCAGTACAAACTGGCAGCATACACCGATACAAGCGCGCTTCATTTTATGACGAGTGCCGTTCCTGAGCTAAGAAAAGAAGGGTTGTTGCAATTGCAGACCGGTGATGTAAAAATGCTGATGGAATATGATCCGAAACAATTAGCGTTAGAGGTTGAATCGATCTCAATAACAGATAAACGTTTGCTTGAAAGCTGGCCACCGGTTGTTTACCGGTTGATCCTGAAGGTGAGTAGTAAAAAGACTGAAGGCAATTTTAAAGTTGTGGTCAGGAAGGAGTAGTTGACACGGTGGAGTTTGAGAAGTTTGAAAGCCACTGAAGAAAACCGGCAAAGCGATGAACTGGACAACGATGTTCTATTATTTAAAGAAATAACCGGATATAAACGTATCAAGCCTTTCAAACTTTATTATTCATGAAAATTATCCGGCCTGGTTCCGTACTCTCTTTAACAACAAAAGAATAACTGATGATGAAATGGTTTTTCGGGTCGGCGCTGACCCTGTGTATTGTATTGTCTGCATTCAGGACGGATGGAAATGAATCGGCTTTTGTACGCCGGAATCTTGAGTTTGCCGGCAGGCAGATCAATCATATGCTGAAAGAGGTGGATGGTGACAGCAGTTTTCCCCGGACAACAGATGCAGGCGGAAAACTGGTGAGTACAAATATGTATGACTGGACGCCGGGTTTTTTTCCGGGAAGTCTTTGGTATTCGTATGAATTCAGCCGTGATTCTGCGATGAAGAGAAAGGCTGTTCAATGGACAGAAAAGCTGGAACCATTGAAAGACTTTACAGAACATCATGACCTGGGGTTTATGATGTACTGCAGTTTTGGGAACGCTTATCGTCTTACCGGCAAAGAACAATATAAAGATTACCTGGTGCAGGCGGCACGGTCGCTCAGTACAAGATTTGATCAGACAGTTGGTTGTATCAAGTCTTGGAATACGTTCCGCTCATGGCATGGAAAAGAAACGTATTATTTCCCGGTCATCATCGATAATATGATGAACCTGGAGTTGCTTTTCTTTGCGACGAAAGTTACGGGTGACAGCAGTTATTATCGCACGGCTGTCACACATGCAAATACAACATTGAAAAATCAATTCAGAAAGAATTATAGTTCTTATCATGTGATCTGCTATGATACAGCAACAGGAAAAGTGGTGGCCAAAGAAACAGCGCAGGGCTATGCGGATAATTCAACCTGGGCAAGAGGCCAGGCCTGGGCGATCTATGGCTATACGATGACGTATCGGGAAACAAAAGATCCGAAATACCTGAAAGCCGCAATTGGAATGGCCAACTGGTATCTCAATAACAAAAAACTTCCGGCAGATCTGGTGCCTTACTGGGATTTTAATATTAAAGACAAGGGGTATAAACCAGGCGTGAACTCTTATGCAAATCAGTCAGCTCTTGATTACAGGGATGCTTCAGCTGCGGCGATCACGGCTTCTGGTCTATTGGAATTGAGTACATACGCCGGAAAGAGTGGAAAGACATACAAGGATGCGGCGATAAAGATGCTGCATTCACTTGCCGGTCCGGAATACAGGGCTTCTGAAGGAGAGAATGGAAACTTTTTGTTGAAACATTCTGTTGGAAGCATTCCGCATCAAACGGAAATTGATGTACCGCTTGTGTATGCGGATTATTATTTCCTGGAGGCATTGCATAGATATGATCAGTTGTTGAAGGGTGAAAGTTTGTTTGCAGGGAAATAGTTTTTTTCCGGTCCGGTGCGTGAGACTCGTACCGGGGTGGTTGGATGTTTGAGCATTATCCGGGTAATTTGCGTTTTCGTAATACGAAAAGCCCATTGACGGATGACTTTTCACCTTTGATAACTGATTAAATCTGCGTATTCCCCGGGAGCCTGCGATTTGCCTGCGATAAAAATTCTTCAATCAAAATATCCGAGATATCGCCATGGTCAATCTTTTTTTTCGTTTGTTTACTATCGCTGTAATCCTGCTTTGTGCGGTTCATCTTTCTGCGCAGGAGAATGTCAGTCTTCAGGTAAAAGGGTTACACAGCAAAGTAGAAGTTCTCCGTGACCAGTGGGGTATGAATCACATCTATGCGCAAAATACGCACGACCTGTTTTTTGCCCAGGGTTATTGCGCAGCAAGGGATCGCCTCTTTCAGTTTGAGGTCTGGCGCCGTCAGGCTACCGGCACTGCGGCTGAAATATTCGGAGCGAGAGAACTCAAACGTGATGTCGGAGCGCGCTTATTCCGCTATCGCGGTGATATGAATAAAGAATTACAGCATTATCACAGTGACGGCAGGCAGATCATTCTCGCCTTTACAAATGGGGTGAACGCTTATATAGATGAAGTGTTGCATCATCCCGAAAAACTTCCGGTAGAATTCAGCCTGTTGAACATTCTTCCGCAAAAATGGACACCTGAAGTGGTGATCTCCCGCCACCAGGGTATACTTGGTAATTCAACTGAAGAACTAAATATCGGCCGTGCCGTTGCAAAGATCGGTGATGAAAAAGTGAAACAGTTGATGTGGTTTCAAAACGGAGACCCGTTACTGAAACTGGATTCTTCTATCAGTGAAGTTTCGCTGCAGCAGGATATACTTGAATATTATAATGCCTTCAGAAAAGATCTTGTCTTTGAAGCCGGCGATATTAATGCAAGCGTACGGAATACAACAGATACGATCACCGGTAGTATTGCATTTCAATATAGTCAGCCGTTTTCCGATCAGCCGGAAGGAAGCAATAACTGGATCATCAGTAGCAAGCGTTCTTCAAATGGACATGCGCTGCTTGCCAGTGATCCGCACAGGAAGATCGCGCTTCCTTCGCTTCGATACATCGTTCATCTATCCGCACCCGGCTGGAATGTGATCGGTGGGGGCGAACCTGAAATTCCTGGTGTGGCAATTGGTCATAACGAATATGGCGCGTGGGGATTTACAGTTCATCAAACGGATGCGGAAGATATTTATGTATATGATCTGAATCCAAACGACCTCGGCCAATATTTGCATAAAGGAAAATGGTTGCGAATGCAGGAAGTGACGGAGAACATTCTTGTAAAAGGAGCCAATGCTGTAAAGAGTACGCTCCGTTATACACTTCATGGTCCGGTCTGTTTTATCGATACACTTAACAGAAAAGCATATGCGATGCGTGCTGCCTGGCTTGAGCCCGGTGCCGCTCCTTATCTTTCATCGCTGCGGATAGATCAGGCGAAAGATTGGGAAACATTTCGTGATGCCTGTACATACAGTCATATTCCCGCATTGAATATGATCTGGTCGGATAAAAAGGGAAACATCGGCTGGCAGGTAGTTGGTATTATTCCGGTAAGGAAGAACTCCAGCGGATTGATTCCTGTGCCCGGTGATGGCCGCTACGAATGGTCGGGGTATCTTCCTGTAAAAGAACGGCCGCATGTATTGAATCCCGCAAAAGGATATTGGGCAACCGCGAATGAGAATCTTGTTTCCTCGTCTTTTACACATCCTGATGCCGCTGGCTTTACCTGGCCGGATGCATACAGGGCAAGAAGGATAGAAGAAGTATTGTCAGCAGATGATAAGATGGATCTGCAAAAGATGAAGTCACTGCAAACAGATTATCTTTCTCTTGTAGCAAAGGAACTTGCTCCCTTGCTCCTGAATATTTCCTGCAGCGATACGCTGGCAGAGCACGCGAGAAATATTCTGCTGAACTGGAATTTTGTGATGGATAAGACTTCTGTCGGCGGCGCCGTTTTTAATAAATGGGAAAGGGAAATGATGGAACGCGCAAATAGGACATTTCTGCCGGAGGCTGTCCTGGGTTTATTCTCTATTCAAACGACAAAGCTGTCGATGTGGCTTCATTACCCGGAATTGATATTCGGGGAAAATGCTGTTCAAAAATGCAATGCATTTCTTCAATCGACATTTGAAGCGGCTGTGAGGAAGCTACAGGTTCAGTTGGGGAATGATCTTCGGCAATGGCAATACGGGCAGGATAAATACAAGCACATTCAATTCTTTCATCCGTTAAGTGAGCTGGTAAAGCCGGAGGTAAGGCAGCAATTGAATACCGGTTCGATCCCGCGTGGTGGTTATGGACATACAGTTGGCGCAACCGGTAATATGGATAACCAGGGAAATGGGGCCAGTTTCCGCTACTTCACCAATACCGGTGATTGGGATGATACGTGGATGATCAATGCACCGGGTCAATCCGGAGACCCGGCGAGCAAATGGTACAAGAATCTTTTTGAGCTATGGGCGAATGATCAGTATTTCCCCGCTTATTTTTCAAAACAAAAGATCGAAGAAAATACAGCAGACAGAATGATAATGATGCCTGCGAAATAATATTCATCATTTCTGCAACAATGATATTCAATCTATGAAGCAATCGTTTTTTATTTTCCGTTTATTCGTTCTCCTCGCTTTTTCTTTACCGGCTTTTGCGCAGACAAAAAATGATTGGGAAAATCCGTCATTCTTTGAATTGAATAAGGAAAAGCCACGAGCCACATCGATGTTGTTTACCTCAAAAGAAGATGTGATAGCTGATGATTACAGCCGTTCTGGATTCTGCCAATCCCTGAATGGCTCCTGGAAGTTTTTGTATGTGCCGCGTCATACGGAACGTTCAATGGACTTTTATAAAGATAATATTGATACAAAAAACTGGAGTGATCTTACTGTTCCTTCCAACTGGGAAACGGAAGGCCACGGCATCCCGATCTATACAAACATCACTTATCCTTTCCCCAAAAATCCGCCTTTTATTGGTGGAGATAACCCGGTGGGAACTTATCGTAAAGAATTTGAAGTGCCGGAAAACTGGAATGGCAGGCAGACCTTCCTGCATTTCGGATCGATATCCGGTTGCGCATTCGTTTATGTGAATGGACAAAAACTGGGAATGAGCAAAGCTGCCAAATCTCCCGCCGAATTCAATATCACACCGTATCTCCGGAAGGGGAAAAATCTGCTCGCTGTTCAGATCTTCCGCTGGCATGATGGCAGCTACCTGGAAGACCAGGATTTCTGGCGATTGAGCGGCATCGAGCGGAATGTATTCCTCTTTGCTGCGCCGGATCTTTCTGTGTGGGATTTTTTTATTAAGGGAGATCTGGATAAACAATATAAAAACGGAGTTTTCAGTACAGATATAGTTTTAAGGAATTTTAAGAAAAATGCGGTTAAGGGAACCGTATCCGTAATGGTCAATGATCCTTCTGGTAAGATGGTTTTCAGTTCTTCCAAAAGCATAACGATAAAAGATACTCTTCAAACGATCAGTTTTAAAGGAAATATTTCTTCCGTTGAAAAATGGAATGCTGAAAGTCCTGTTTTATATGATTGCATTATTTCTTTAAAGACAGGTGATGGCCAGGAGCCGGTCGTCTATACAGGCGCTAAAGTTGGTTTCCGTAAAGTGGAGATCAACAATGCACAGTTGCTTGTGAACGGAGTTCCCGTAATGGTGCGTGGTGTAAACCGGCATGAGCATGATGATGTGAAGGGGCATGTTCCCACGCGTGAACTGATGATGAAGGATATTGCACTGATGAAGTCGCTTAATATTAATGCTGTTCGCACTTCGCATTACCCCAATGATCCGCTTTGGTATAAACTCTGTGATCAATACGGGCTGTATGTGGTAGATGAGGCTAATATTGAATCACACGGCATGGGCGCGGAGTTTCAATCAGGTTATGATAAGACAAAGCATCCGGCGTATTTGCCGGAATGGGCGGCCGCACACATGGATCGTGAGCACAGATTGGTGGAGACGGATAAGAATCATCCCAGCATCATTATCTGGTCGCTCGGAAATGAAGCCGGTAACGGACCTGTTTTTCACGATGCATATAAATGGATCAAACAGCGCGATAATTCAAGGCCGGTGCAATTTGAGCAGGCCGGAGAGGACTGGAATACAGACATCGTTACGCCGATGTATCCCACAATGCCCGATATGAAAGCTTATGCCGGTGCAAAGGACAAAACACGTCCTTATATCATGTGTGAATACTCGCACGCTATGGGCAATGGCAACGGAAATTTCCAAACATACTGGGATATCATCCGCAGCAGCAAACACATGCAGGGTGGTTTTATCTGGGATTGGGTTGATCAGGGATTGAAAGCAAAAAACGCAAATGAAAAAACATACTGGGCCTATGGCGGTGATCTCGGTTCGTTCTACTGGCAGAATGATGAGAATGGTGTGGCCGATGGTATCATCAGTTCAGACAGAACGCCAGATCCCGGTGCTTATGAAGTGAAGAAAGGTTATCAGCCTGTATCGTTTGCCTGGGCTGATCATAAACTAACTGTAGAGAACACATTTGATTTTACCAGCCTTGACCAATTGGATTTTTACTGGGAGCTCACCCTGAATGGAAAGATGATCAAAGAAGGGACTTTTGAGGTTTCATTGGCGCCGCATGCCAGGAAAGAAGTTGCGTTGCAGGTTCCTGTGTTTAAATCATTACCGGGTACCGAATATTTTTTGAATGTATATGCAAAAACAAAAAAGGCGACTGAATTGATCCCGGCCGGGCATGAAGTGGCCCGTGAGCAATTTAATTATGCGGGAGATTTTTTTGCAAAAGAACATCGGCCTGAAGGGAGGCTTTCTGTGCAAAACGAAAATAACCAGCTCAGTTTTCAATCAGGAAATGTGAAAGCTGAGTTTGATATAAAAAGAGGAGCGTTCACGCAGTACACAAATGGCGCGATCAGATTGAATGAATTACCAATGCCATCTTTCTGGAGAGCGCCGACGGACAATGATTTTGGAAATGATATGCCGTTAAGACTGGGCATTTGGAGAAATGCTCATGAGAATATGAAGGTTAAAAAGGTAGTTATTGGTGAGCAGGACGCAAATGGTGTATCGATCAATGTAGAATATGAACTTGTGATTGGTATTCCTTATGTCATCAATTACCAGGTAAGAACAGATGGATCGATTGCTGTTGCAGCCTCAATGGATGCGGGTGAACGGGAGTTGCCGGAATTGCCAAGATTCGGCATGCGATTGCAGTTGCCGGGAAGATATGACAGCCTTACTTATTATGGTCGTGGTCCCTGGGAGAATTACAGTGATCGTAAAACTGCGTCATTCATCGGATTGTATAGTGACAATGTAAAGAACCAGTTTTATCGTGGTTATATCCGTCCGCAGGAAAGCGGTTATAAAACGGATGCACGCTGGTTTATGGTTACGGATGCCCAGGGAAATGGGTTGAAGATCGAAGGTTTACAGCCGGTCTGTTTTAGCGCAATAGATCATTCATTGGAAAGTCTTGATCCTGGTATGACAAAGAAGCAACAGCATCCAACTGACCTGCCGCCCGATGATCATACATACCTTTCAGTAGATCTTGGGCAGCGCGGAGTAGGAGGGGATAATAGTTGGGGAGCGTTGCCGCATGATGAGTTTAGGTTGCTGGAGAAGAAGTATAGCTATGGTTACGTGATCAGTCTTCTGAAAAAGTAATTGCAGTAACGAATGGCAGTAATGAACCGGCATTTGGTATGCGTAGTCGCTGACTACGCATACCAAATGCATTATGTCCCGGGGGGATTTCGGTACCGGCATAAATCAGAAACCCACAGCATTTCCTCCATCTACCCGTATACTCGTTCCCGTAACATATTTCGAAGATGATGTTGCTAAAAACAATACTGCTTCTGCCACATCTTCCGGAGTTCCCAGGTAACCGATAGGTGTTCGGCCAAGTGCCTTACCCTTCCGCTCAGGATCGCCGTTCAATGCCTTCGATGACATATCAGTCGCGATAAATCCCGGTGCTACCACATTTACACGGATGCCTTTCGGAGATAATTCCACGGCCATCGCTTTGGTCATTCCTTCTATTGCACTCTTCGAGGCTGAGTATGCAATCACTTTAGGAATGCCGTATAATGCAGCCATGGAACTGATGTTGATGATACTTCCGCTTTTCTGCTCTTCCATTATCCTGACTACTTCGCGGGATAAGGCAAATACTGCGTTCACATTCGTATGCATCACGCGTTGGAAATCTTCATCTGTTACTTCCGTGAATAGTTTTTTCTGGTTGATGCCGGCGTTATTCACCAGTATATCGATCCGGCCAAACTCCTGCCGGATGGATGAGACGAGTGAAGGAATGCCCTGCAGGTCACCGAGGTCAAATTGTTTAACAGCTACTTTCTCTCCGAGTTGATCTTTTACAGACTGCAGCTTTATTTCATCACGGCCAATGATCACGGGGAGGATATTATGCTCAACGAATTTGTGAGCGATCGCGAGACCGATCCCTGAAGCTCCTCCGGTAATAATGGCGATCGGTGGTGGTATTTTACTCATAGTTGAAATCATTGTTTCCCGCTAAACGCGGGAGTCCTTTTATTATAAACCTGCATATGGAAATCGCAGGTTTTTGTAGTAATCCAATGTCTGATCGGGTTTTTCCAGTTCTGCCGGAATCGGCATTCCGGAAAAGGCCTGGAAATAGAGAATGCACGCATTTCTCCACCAGATTGCTTCTTTTAGTTGTATGTTCAGCAGCATGCTCACATGTCTGAATCTTTCCGCATCGATCTTTCCCTCCTGCGCTTTCCATGTTTTCTGCATGGCTGTTACTGAATCAACGCCAGCATAATATTGGTAGCAGAGCTCATTCCAGAGCGTTCTTCCATTTTTCATCCTGAATGTCCAGGGAAGATGATGGAACCAAAGCAGGTACTGGTCAGGGCAGGTTGAAGGATCTTCAAACTGTTTTTGTACTTCTTTTGAATACTGGCCTGATGCGTTACTGCCGCTGGCCGTTCGGTTAAAACCAATGCCACCGCTGTCTGCTTTGTGATAATACACGGGATTCCATTCGGAGCGATTAAGGTTGCTTACCCATGGCGCGGGGCCATAATGATGACCGGTGCCCATGATATGATGCAGACCAAGCGGCGTCATGTATTTTACCATCGTCTCCCTTGAGCCCGCCATCAGTGGTTTAACAGATGAAATGAATGCAGGATCATTGGTAAATGTCATTCTGATCCATTCTTCCGAAACGGCTTCCGATGATAAGGTATGATCCCAGGCCAGTCTTGCAAATGCATACCAGTTTGCCTGTGCAAATGGATGACCACACCAGTTGATATCACTGCCGGTATTTGCCACGCCTGCCATGCCGGAGATGGAATGCTGATCGATTGAACCATCTACCACTTTCGCTACAGTGCTGCCTTTTCCGTTCGCATATGTATCACTGTTAAGACATTCTTTGAAAAGTGGTCCTTCATATACAAGATGTGTGGCGAAGCCGAGATACTCCTGTGTTAATTGAAATTCCAACATCAGGGGTGTTCCGGGCATTGCGCCAAACATCGGGTGAAATGGTTCACGCGGCTGGAAATCTATCGCCCCATTCTTTACCTGTACAAGCGTGTTGGCATTGAATTTTCCATCAAGTGGTACGAACTCTGCATAGGCTTGTTTATGACGGTCGTCCGGATTGTTTTCGCTGTAGACAAATGCACGCCACATCAATACGCCATTATGCGGGGCAAGGGCTTCTGCAAGCATGTTTGCTCCGTCTGCATGATCGCGGCCATAGTTTTGCGGACCAGGCTGTCCTTCGGAATTTGCTTTGATCAGGAAGCCGCCAAAGTCGGGGATGAGTGAATAGATCTCGTCTGCCTTTTTCTTCCACCATTGTCTTACTCCCGGATCAAGCGGATCTGCTGTTTTCAGTTCACCTGATTCGATCGGTGCGCTGAACCTTGCGGTGAGAAACACTTTGATCGCATAAGGCCGGAATACATCCGCCAGTGCTTTTACTTTTTCAAGGTAAGCAGGGGAAAGCATAATGGTATTGGCGTTCACATTTGTAACAACAGTCCCATTGATGCCAACGGAGGCATTTGCTCTTGCATAATCTTTGTATCGCTGGTCAAGGTAAGCTGGAAGTGTATTCCATTTAAAGATAGATGCACCGGCGTAGCCCCGTTCAACGGAACGGTCTGCATTATCCCAGTGGTTCAGCAAACGAAGTTTTATTTTAGGAGAAGAAATGAGTGGTAATGTGGTGAATGATGCCTGCGTTTGCATCATCCGCAGCAATGCAAAACTTCCGTATAGTAAACCCGCATCCGTGTTTGCGCCGATCAGTATGCAGGGATTGCCGTTGATGTTTTTTGAGGAGATGATATAACCTTCTTCTCCGGTTTTTTTTAGTCCGATTGATAAATGAGTCTTGATGATGCTGCTGTTCGCCGGTGTACCAATGATCAATGAGCCGCTTGCAATAGTACTGGCAAACGGAATTTTTGTATCCATCAGTCCCCGCAAGCCGGTTGAGAGCTCTTCACGGATAGCCTGTACCGTAGCTGAATTTCCGTTTAGCTGAACAGACACAATCGCTTTGCGATAAGCTGAGAGCCTTTCTTTGTCAGAGACGGGCTTGTAGCGTAACCATAAGTCATAACCGCTTTCAGCAGATGCGTGAATGGTTATGATCAGCAAAAGCCAGCTCCAGATCAGTTTTTTCATATTGCAGCTTCGTTATTCAGATAAAGGAAATACGCCTTTTCACCGGTGAACTTCTTTTGATCAGTTGTGAATGAACAATGATCCTGCTTGCGCACAGGTTACTGGCCGATGTGACATGCCTGTAACCGGGCTCAGGCGCTCCGTCCTGTACCTTCTTCCTGTGTGCTTATTCAGGGCAGAATGATTTGACAGGCTGCGGTTGACCGGAGCCGGATGGAGAGCCGGTTTTGGGGCAATATCATGGATCATACGCTCATTTTTTGGCTTTATTGTGTAATCGGTTGCATAAAACTCGTAAAAAAAAGCCTGGTTACAAACTTTTTGTTTTAAGCGAGGAATTGCGCACGATCAGGTCTGAACGGAGCACGATCGATTTGGTATTCTTCAGGCTGGAGACCCCGTTGAGGTGTTCGGTGAGTTTGGTCACAGCCACTTCACCCATGGAATAACCGGAATAGTTGACCGTAGTCAGGTGTGGTTCTACCACTTTACTGATCGGGTCGTTATTAAAGCCGGTGAAGGCAATATCTCCGGGAATGGCGATGCCCTCTTCTTTTAGTTTGAGCATGCAGAACGCTGCCGCAGTGTCATTGGCGGAAAAGACAGCATCCGGCCTCTTTTTAAGCTTCAGGATATAAGCTGCAGCGGCTGTGCCAGCATCTTCAGACAAGGTGCTGGTGTAGACTAATTTCTCATCATAAGGGATGCCATTGTCTTTCAATGCCTGCTGATAACCCCGGATCCGGTCGGCGTATACATTCCGCAGATTGTTGCCCGCCAGGTGCAGGATGCGGTGACACCCCTGTTTGATCAGATGGGTAACGGCTTCGTAAGCTGCCTGAAAATTGTCTATCACTACAACCGTTGTATCCGACATCGGATACACCCTGTCGAAGAAAATGACCGGGATATCCTTTTTAAAGAACGGAGTGAAGTGGTCAATATTCTTTGTGTCATAGGCCAGGGAGACCAACAAGCCGTCAACCCGTTTATTAAACATCGTTTCAGCATTACCGATTTCTTTTTCAGCACTTTCGAGCGACTGACTGATGATCAGGTTATATCCTTCCCTGCTGGCAGCATCTTCCATACCGGCCAGTACGGATGACATGAAATAGCTGTTCAGCCTCGGCACGATCACGCCAATAGTATTCGTCTTTTTGCTACGCAGACTACTGGCGAATGTATTAGATCTGTATCCCAGGTTCTTTGCCGCTTCCGCGATCTTTTTCTTGGTCTGTTTGCTGATCGCCGGATGATCTTTCAGGCCACGGCTCACAGTCGCGGCTGAAATTTTCAGATGCCTGGCTATATCATATATGGTGACTTCCTTGTCTTCAGACATATTGCGGTCTTGATCCCACAAATAAATGAAGCAAAACTCAAAAAAAAAATTGTAATCGGTTGCATACTTCGGAGAATCGCTTATATTCGTTCAGCGAATGCTGATAAATTAAAAATACTTAAAAGGGTTGCCATATGAATCGTTTAGATGTTTAAAAGGTTAGCGTGGTGTGCGAAACTTTTAAACCTTTAAACACAAAATCCGGGGCCTCCGGATCAACCCATACACAATCAGAATATGTTCCGTCATTATTCCTTATTGCTTCTATTGCTCGTGACAATAACTAGCCGCGGCTCAGCGCAACCGCTTATCGCCAGTGTTCAGGCGTCAGGCTATGTTGAATTCAATCCTGGTAATGAGTTAATGATCTGCGTATCGGAAGGAGATGAAGCATTGGTGAAAAAGTCGGCGCAGCTTTTTGCTGAGGATTGGGAAAGGCTTACAGGAAAAAAAGCTGTGATTGTGAATGAGATCCCCGCAACAAAAAATGCGGTGATCATCATCGGTTCGCTGAAAGGTTCTGCATTGATCCATCAGCTGGGTAGATCGAAAAAGATCAATACGGCAAAGATCAATGGGAAGTGGGAGGGATATCAATTGCAATATGTTCAGGATCCTGCAGCAAAAACCGCAGCAGCGCTGGTAATAGCGGGAAACGATAGAAGAGGAACTGCTTTTGGTGTTTTTGAATTATCAAGATCACTGGGCGTTTCGCCATGGTATTGGTGGGCGGATGTACCGGTAAAGAAGAGAAACAATTTTTTTATTCATAAAACGGTTATTCTTTCTGATGCGCCTTTGGTGAAATACAGGGGCATTTTTTTAAATGATGAAGCCCCGGCATTGAGTGGTTGGAGTAAAGAGAAGTTTGGCGGCTTCAATCATTTGTTTTATGAAAAAGTATTTGAGCTGATGCTGCGGCTCAAATCCAATTACCTGTGGCCCGCGATGTGGGGTAATGCGTTTTATGATGATGATCCGAAAAATATTGAGTCAGCAAACGAATACGGGATCGTGATCGGCACATCGCATCATGAACCATTAATGCGTGCGCATGTGGAATGGCAGCGATACGGAAAGGGTTTGTGGAACTATGATAGCAACGCAGTACAATTAAAGGAATTCTGGAGAGAAGGAATGAAGCGGGCTGCCAATGAGAAGATCGTGACCGTTGGCATGCGTGGTGATGGTGATGAGCCGATGAGCAGGGAAACGGCGACGGGTCTGCTGGAAAGAATAGTAAAAGATCAGCGGCAGATTATTTCGGAAGTGACGGGTAAGCCGGCAAATGAGACGCCGCAGATCTGGGCCCTCTATAAAGAAGTGCAGGATTATTATGATAAAGGCATGCGCGTACCGGATGATGTGACCTTATTGCTGGCAGATGATAACTGGGGAAATATCCGTCGCTTACCCAGGCCCGGCGGTAAGCCGGGAAAGGGCGGATTTGGGATCTATTATCACTTTGATTACGTTGGCGGGCCACGTAATTATAAATGGCTAAATACAAATCCTCTTCCGCGTGTGTTTGAGCAAATGCGGCTGGCATGGGAGTATAAGGCGCGGGAGGTCTGGATCGTGAATGTGGGAGATCTGAAGCCGATGGAATTGCCCATCTCTTTCTTCCTGGATTATGCATGGAACCCCACAGGAATTAAGCAGGATCAAATCCAATCATATACGGAGCAATGGGCGGCGGAGCAATTTGGAAAACAGTATGCGACGGAGATTGCAGATGTGCTGGCAAAGTATGCAAAGTATAATAGCCGGCGGAAACCTGAACTGCTGGAGGCATCCACTTATAGCCTGGATAATTATTCCGAACTGGATAGAGTCAGTAATGAATGGTCCGGATTGTTGCATAAGGCTGATTCGATTAATAATGTCCTTCCTGCAGCGTATAAGGATGCTTATTTTCAATTGGTGCTTCATCCGGTGAAGGCCTGCTCCAATCTGCAATTCATGTATACCGCTGTTGCAAAGAATAACCGGATGGCGAAGGAGAAAGATCTACTGGCAAATGAACAGGCTGATCTTGCAAAGAAGTTGTATGAAAATGATTCATTGATCTCGCTGGAATATCACCAGCTGAATGGAGGTAAATGGAATCATATGATGAGCCAGACGCATATCGGGTATACCTACTGGCAGCAACCGCCATTCAATAAAATGCCGGCGGTGAAATATGTGTCGAAGGACTCTGCTGTTGTGCCTCCATTACACCAGGATATTGCATTGCAAACGGCAGCAGATCGCGTGCCATCGGGCAGTCATGGAAATGTGTTTTATGAAAGGGACGGATATGTGTCTATCGCAGCCGCACATTTCACCAAAGCCAGTAATGCAAAAGGAATCAGTTGGCAAATATTGCCGGATCATGGGCGAACTGGTGATGCGGTGACTGTTTACCCGGTTACGGCTCTCTCTCAGCAGCCATCAGCCGGAACGCCATTTCTTGAATACGATCTGTATACTTACAGCAAGGATACGATGAAGATCCAGGCATTGTTTTCGCCGACGTTGAATTTGCTGAATAACGAAGGTCTGCGTTATGCAATCTCTGTTGATAATGAAAAACCGCAGATCGTTTCCATTAATAAAGAAGATGACAATGTACCGGTCTGGGGCCGTTGGGTTTCCAATAATATTATTGTAAAGACAACGGATCATATCATTGATCAGCCGGGAAAACATACGATCAGGTTCTGGATGGTTGATCCGGCTGTTGTGTTGCAAAAGATCGTTGTTGATCTCGGAGGATTGAAACCATCTTATCTTGGTCCGGAAGAAACAAAAGTTAAATGATACTCATCATGAAAAACAGTATGGCCGGGTTTTGTTTTTTGTTGATTGTTTTGTTTGTACCTGGAAATGTATTTGCACAGGTGAAACTGCCGGCATTGATCAGAGATAGCATGATCTTGCAGAGGGATGCAAAACTGAATATCTGGGGCTGGGCTTCGGCAGGTGAGAAAATTTCGGTGAAGCTCAATGGTAAGACATATAAGGCAACAACGGATAAAGATGGAAAGTGGTTAACGGTAATAGCTCCGCAAAAAACTGGTGGCCCTTATACAATGGAGATCCGGGGAAAGAATAAGATCATCTTGAGGGATCTGTTGATCGGTGACGTATGGTTCTGTTCCGGTCAATCAAATATGGTGCATCAGATGAAGCTGCATGATATTACCTATGCGAATGATATTGCGAATGCGGATTATCCTGCTATCCGTCATTTTTTTATCCCAACACTGACTGATCTGCAGGGCAGGCGTGATGATCTTCCTGTCAGTTACTGGAAGCCGGCAACGCCGGAGAATGTTCCTGAATTTTCCGCAGTAGCTTATTTTTTTGCGCAGGCCATTTACGATAAATATAAAGTTCCCATCGGACTGATCAATGCAAGTGTGGGAGGTACACCTGTGGAAGCATGGACGGGTGAAGAAGGATTTAAAGATTTTTCTGCTGTTCTTTCAACTATACAAAAGAATAAGGATACGGCCTATGTGAACGGGCGCAACAGGGCTGTGCCGGTACCCGGAAAGGAACCTGCAGATCTGGGATTGACAGGCTCACCCGCCTGGTTTGATCAGGCTTATGTGCCGAAAGGCTGGCATACGATCAATGTGCCGGGCTATTGGGAAGATCAGGGTGTGCGGAACCTCGATGGGGCAGTCTGGTACAGAAAGGAGATTGAGTTGCCGGCATCATTTATCAATGTTCCTGCAAAACTTTTATTGGGAAGGATCGTGGATGCAGATGTGGTTTATATCAACGGAAAACGGGTCGGCAATACAACGTATCAGTATCCGCAAAGAAGGTATCCCCTGGCGGCTGGTGTGTTGAAGCCGGGCAGGAATGTGATCGTGGTAAGAGTGGTGAATACAGCAGGCAAGGGTGGATTTGTTCCCGATAAACCATATGCGATCATTACAGATAAAGAACAGTTTGATCTGCGTGGTGAATGGTTGTATAAAGTAGGGCAGGTAAGGCTTCCTGTAAATTTTACAGGCCCCGGCGGGATCTTTGCGCAAAATCAGCCAACGGCATTGTTCAATGCAATGGTGGCTCCCGCCGTGAACTATACCATTAAAGGATTTTTGTGGTACCAGGGAGAAGCAAATACAGGCAGCCCCGCAGCCTATACTTCGTATTTCTCAGCATTGATCAATGACTGGAGAAAGCAGTGGAAACAGGATACGCTTCCGTTCTTATTTGTGCAGTTGCCGGGCTTTATGGATATGAATTATCTGCCTTCGGAAAGTCAATGGGCCGCGTTGAGGGAAGCGCAACTGAAGACACTGGCAGTCCCGAATACAGCAATGGCTGTTGCCATCGATCTTGGCGAGTGGAATGATATACACCCGGATAATAAGAAAGACGTGGGACTGCGGTTGGCATTGGCCGCCCGGAAGAACGTGTATGGGGAGCAGGAACTGGTAGCGTCGGGACCAGTTTTTCGATCACAGACGGTTGAAGGAAATAAAGTCGTGTTGCATTTTGGTGATACAGGATCAGGTCTTGCTTCACAGGATGGAGAACCTTTGAATCAGTTTGCGATTGCGGGGGCAGATAAAAAATTTGTTTGGGCGAAAGCGAAGATCGAAGGAGATAAAGTGATTGTATGGAGTGATGAAGTAGCAAACCCAATGTATGTGCGTTATGCATGGGCGGATAACCCGGATGGCGCGAATCTTTCCAATAAGGAAGGCCTGCCTGCGTCACCGTTCCGGACGGATCAGTGATGTGTATGGATCCCCGGTGCGTGAGATACATACCAGGGCGTAGATCTGCGGGTTGTGTCCGTCTTAGCGAAGCGGAGGAAGGAGCAATGATGACCTAACTTCTGAAACATGAAACAAATATTCATGGCCGTTTTCATATCGACAGTTTGCCTCACATTTCTCAACTGTAGTCCACAGAAAAATACTCATGCCGGTCAGTCATCAAAAGGATTGAAGGATTACTACAAAGATTATTTTCCCATCGGCGTTGCGGTGTCGCCCGGGGCATTGAAAAGTGATGAAGCTCCGTTGGTCATTCGTGAGTTTAACAGTGTAACCCCCGAAAATGCGATGAAGATGGGACCGGTCCATCCGCGGGAAGATGTATACAACTGGCGGGATGCAGATTCGATTGTAGCATTTGCAAAACGGAATGGTATGCGCATCCGCGGGCATAATCTGTGCTGGCATAGCCAGGCGCCGGGATGGATGTTTGTGGATGCGGAAGGAAAGACGGTGAGCCGGGAAGTGTTGTTGCAACGATTGAAAGAACACATCACCACGGTAGTCAAAAGATATAAAGGATCGGTCTATGCATGGGATGTGGTGAATGAAGCGATTTCGGATAAGCCGGATGAGTACCTGCGCAATTCAGAGTGGCTGAAGATCTGTGGTGAGGACTATATCGCAAAAGCATTTCAGTATGCGCATGAAGCGGATCCGGACGCATTGCTTTTTTATAATGATTACAATGAGATCAGCCCGGTGAAGGGAGAGAAGATCGCGCGGTTGGTAAAGAGCCTGAAAGATGCGGGCATTCCGATCCATGGCGTGGGTTTGCAGGCGCACTGGGCGGTGAATGAACCGACGGAACAGCGGCTGGACAGTACGCTGGCGAAGTTTGCCAGCCTCGGCCTGCAGTTGCATATTACGGAACTGGATATGTCGGTGTATCCAAAGGAGCATGATGCAAGAGGGCGGAAGGCGGCGGATGCAGATACAGTGTTTACAGTAGCAAAGCAGGATAAACAGGCTGAGTCATATGCAATGTACTTCCGGCTGTTCCGCAAATACCGGAAGATGATCACCAGTGTGACATTCTGGAATATTTCTGACAGGCATAGCTGGCTGGATGATTTCCCCGTGCGCGGAAGGAAGGACTATCCCTTGTTGTTTGACCGGGAGCTGCGCCGGAAGACTGCATACGACGGGGTGATCCGGTTCTGAGCAACAATGATTTCGGCAGTTTTTTTGCGTTTTTGTTTGTCTTCGAGTGTGTTTATAAACCCGATTCCCCTATCTTTGCTGCCCGTTATCAAGCCCAGATGGCGAAATTGGTAGACGCACTGTCTTCAGGTGGCAGCGCCGCGAGGTGTGCTGGTTCGAATCCAGTTCTGGGCACGTTGTAGCCTTGTAAGTTTTTGACTTGCAAGGCTTTTTTATTCTTCGCATGCCAATTATTCTCACTATCCCGCTTTCTATCACTATTTCTGACACAGAATTGACTCATCGGGACGGGGCAGGAAGATGCAAATTGTCAGCGTTTATTTTCTTTCAAAAATAAAGTAAAACTTTCCAGAGATAATCGGGAATGATCGGTTTTGGTAATCAAGTTCCCTTGAGCATCCAGGATAAATTTACACGGATAACTTTTCACCCCTAATTGTTTGGAAAGTTGCAGAACGGCATCATCATAAATAACTGGAAACTTTATATTGTAATCGTTACTTCTTTTCTTGACGAACTCCGTTTCTTTTTTGCCATTAAAGTAGTCCGTATTAATCGATATAAATAGAACATCATTCCTGTCTTTTATACTGGCTGTAAATTCATTTAGTTCAGGAATCTCTGCGATACATGGGCCACAACTGGAATACCAAATGTCAACAAAAATATATTTCGCTTTGCTGATTTGTGCGGAACTAACTGGGTTGACAATGAAACTCCATTTTTCGGGGAAGGTAATTGAACTGCCGTTTGATGCAAATACAGGTCCGGTTCTACGTGCCAGGGCGGCATCGCACAACATGCGACCTTCGACGGGATCAACCTGTATGTATAATTGCAGAAGAGCTTCCCGGTCAAGATTTTCAGGCGTTATGTTAGTGGCCATTGCTTGCAGTAGTTCAAGGCAAGCGTTTTTGTTGCCCTTTTGCAAAAGCACAGGTATCAGTTTTTTGCTGAGGCCCATTGCACGAGAGGGCGAATACATATGCCTTGCCAGACCAGTTAGCATATAATATAGCGTAGAATCCAGTTGACCGGAATAAAATGCCTTACCTGCATATATGGGATTGCGGTTTACCTCCATGCTTTTCAGAAGCATGGCAGATGCCTTGCTGACATTGGTATCCCGGCTATCCAGCAGAGAACTGAATACCTGATTGGCTTTTTTATATACTTCAGCACTGGCTAAAAAAGTTTCTTTGGTAACCGATGACATTGTACCAATTGCAAGGGTATTACCCAAACTTCCGGCATCTATTTGTGAGATGACCTCATAATTCCGAACTCGCTCCAATATCGTAAGATCCCGTAACATAGCAGGTGCCATATAATTGTAAATTAATTGATCAGCATGTGTGTTCCCTGCATCCATTTTCTGTTGAACACTTGTCAGTGCCCACAAATAACTATAAGCATCAAGTTGTTTGTATTCTTCAGGAGAAAATGAAGAGGGGTATTTCTTCAAGGAATCTGCAGCCTCGTCAATCCAGGTTTTTTCCAGCAGGAAAAAAAACTCTGCGATCTGTTTTTCATCTTTAAGTGTAAGCGGTTGTTTATCCAACTGGGGGTTCACTATTTTAGTGAAAAGAGTTTTTCGCTGAACCATGCCACGGTATGCCGAAACCTGTGCACCAGCAGAAGTAAACAAGCAAAGAGAAATGAAAATTAAAACAACCTTCATGTGATTTTTTTTCAAAAATACGAATATATTCGTATTTAAGGATTTTAATGTTTGTATCATTTGGCCAATAGTTGTATGATTGGGGTATTGGTTTCCATATTGTCTTCATTTTGTCTTATCAGCAAACAGTATGCTTTTATACCAATATCGAATATTAGTTAATGTACTTTCGATACCACCAAAGATTATTTATACGGTATATTTTTCTGGTTATTAAAAAATCTGCAAGCTTTTTATCACTTTTTCAAATTCCCTGCAACTTTTTTAATCGATAAATTGCTCGAAACCCAATATTATAAAGTATTGTAGAGTTTTTGAGGCTCAACTAAATACGTGGGAGATTAAAGTGCATGATACCTCTGGGCTGTTTCAGGCGTGTGAGTTGAAATCGGTCTTTGGCCGGAAAGCGTGCATCGAACCTGCCTCCATTACGCTATTGGATCGAATACCTTGTGATTTTTCGATCGTTGTACTCAAAAAAAGCAGGCGGAAACTCAAAGTGATGCTGGGGTATCCGACAACAGGTGCTTGTTTCGAATTCGAATTAAAACGAAAAGGTAAAATATTCAAGGTGACCAGACATTGGGAAATGTATACCTAGAAATTATTTGACTGGCCGCAATTACTCTCTTGGCGGGACCGAAAACTTGCGGGGAATATTTGACCAACTGAATGCATTGGGTGATAGCGATTGAATTCAAAAAAATAGGGTGCCTCCACTCCCGGGTATTATATACAAAATCGATAGTGTAAAAGCAACACCTGTCTTTGCCATCTTACGTTTACTTCACTGTGCTGGCAGGCTTTATCGCCAAGAGGTATGTTCCGTTCGCTAAAACCAGGATGTTGAAAGGGTTATGGTTTTTTTTCCATGCGCCTGTACCGCTCTGCGACTCCCTGGCGGTACAGTTCCCGGGTGGAATCGTCCAGGAAAGAACGTTCGATCAGCGCGAGAGCTGCAGGCTGTTGGATGAGCGCCTGGGAAATGATGCGCTCCGCGCGGGCGGGCAGTAATCCGATCCGGGACGCAAAGTGGCTGAAATCACTGCGGCCGAAGCATCCGTATTGGTGATAAAACGCACTACTCATGGCATTCGGGTAAAGGTCCAATGCCATGTCTGATTCGAGCGGGGTATGCAAAATAGTGCTCATTAGGTCATAAGCAGGCGTCAGCGTGAAATCCCCCATGGCGGTCTGGATAAGCGAAAAATTTTTCAGGTGTGCATCACCGTTGGAAAAAAGATAGTTGAACAGGATCAGGCGGAAAAATTGTTCCAGTATAAGGGGCGAAGCCGCGACATACCTTTGTATCAACACGGCAATATCCTCGTACGACCCTTCATACTTAAAGTGCTCGCCATAATTTTGCAGGCTGCGTCCGCTCAGCTGTGCCATGTCTTCTTGCAAATATTTGCTGCCATCCGGTTTTACATCAAACCGGCGGGTGATATAAGCGGGCGCGCCGTCTTTAAAATAGATCAGCGCATTCGCTGCGGTGTTGATGCCATACACCTGTTGGGCGATCTGCATGGTGAGGTGTTCATTTTCCGGCGCCTGGTCTGTCCGGGCGATCAGGGTGGAGGGAGGGATCGGTTTCAGGATATACTGGCCACCGGTGTCCGTCAGCGTCAATTCGTTTCCCTGCAACCGTAGGGAATACTTTAGTTGGACGCCGGAAATGGACAGCCGCTTGGTTTTTTCCTGGTAGGAGGGTAGGTTGGCTGCCTGGAGTGTTTCAAATTGTAGCCGGGGGGAGACTTTCGCCCCGTCAAATAATTTTTGTCGGCATTGTCGGCAATAAGTATCGAAAGATAGAAGGTAGCATCCTGGACACATAGCGTGTTTGATTGTGGTGAAGCAATTACCGGGAGGTAGCATATTCGTCGGCTGGTTTGACAGTCACCGCACCGATCGTATCGTCTCCCGCTGTTTTCAGCAAGCGCGTAAAATCATCGTTCTCATCAATTTTTAATAACCGGCATTGGATATCCTTATTGATTCCCTCCGAGAGCAGGCCGGCAAAAAAGGAAAACAGCACCGGACTATGGTGTTCCCGTATCTGGCGGGGCAGCGTCAGGCTGATGGCGGGCGCGCCGGCGTCGGCCAGGTACCCCGCTGCATAGGTAAAGCGGTAGTCATCTGGCGCTTTTTTTTCCAGGTAACCGGCCAGCCGGCCATTCACCTCAACGATTCCGGTGGTCATCATCCGTCATTAATTTTTTCACTTGGAAAACTAATTCCATCCCTAACACTGTAGCGAGTTTTTCAAGGGTTTTCAGAGAAGGGTTGCCCGTTCCGCTTTCGATCTGGTGGATCGTACGGGCGGTAGTTGCTCCGAGTTCTCCCAGATCTTCTTGGCGAAGCTGAAGAAATTCCCGCCTTTCCTTCAGGATCCTTCCTATTTCTTGAATTGTCATCGGAATTATAATACTGATTACGAGTCAAAAATAAGAAAAACTTATCAATTTTACTATTTATCAGAATTATAATTCAGATAGTGAGGTGTTAAAGATGTTTGGTAGTTATTTTATCAGTTGATCGGAATTATAATACTGATAACAAGCGAATCCAGTGGTGATGCAGCGTGAAGCGGAGAGTCGAAAGTGGCTTCTTGCGTTGTAGCGGCGGGGCGCTGTGAGCTGGAAGAAATGATGTCCGGACTGCAGGTTACCTGTGACAATTGTGCAGAGAACTCGGCCAGTCTTTATATCGAAGAATATAGAGGACGCTTTAGTCCACCCTTGAGAGACGGACGGGTGCCGGGGAGCTGGCCTTCTTTCACAAAAAGAAAATATATCCGTAGGAGATATCATTCCTTCCGAAAATAAAACATTTTCTGGATAGACGCATTGCGCTGATCCGTCAGCCCCGCAAAAAGCGGGACGGAAAAGGCATATAGAATGCGGGTTAAGGGTTACTGGCCTTCAACTGTTGCTCTACCGCTTTGATATGTGTATCCTGCCGTTCATCGGTAGCGCTTTGATCGCTTAAATTAGCCTTTAACAACAGGTAGCCCACGATCAACGATATAGCCTTGTTTCAAAAGCTCAAAAAGGTTTTTTTCTTTTTTATCTGTTTCTGCACGAAATACATGGAAAAAATCTTCCGAATAGGGCTTTGCTTTTTTTCGAAGTTTCCAAAGATTGTGAGTTTTCGGTTTGTAGTCTGTATATACTAATAATGTTGCGTAGTATAGGCTTTCAGTTGCTTGATGTAATAAAAAAGTTCCAATTTTAAAATCACCTTCGTTTCTATAAAAGTTAGATCCTTTAAGAAAAGTTGACGCTTGAGGGAACCAAGTATCAAAATAACGTTGCGCTTTTTCTTTCTTTTCCGCATTGGTTAATTCTCTGGGTTCAGAAAAAGTAACAGTATGCTTGTCATAAAGAAGAACGCCTTCTTTCACAATATCAACCCAAAAGTACTCACCCCATTCAAGCCCTTTGTTGATATAGTCTATCTCATGAATTTCCAGGTTGACCGGTGGATTGAATCGTTCAGTCAGATCCATGATGCGGCTTTCCTGGTCGAATGCTTTTTCAGGATTGTCCTTGGTGACAATTAAGAAATCATAATCGCTGATGTACTCATAAGTGATGCCCTCGGAAACATACCGGTGCTCAACATACTTACCTTTCGCATAGCTCCCGAACAGAATGATCATCTCCGGGTGCACGACATCCTGGATGATCTGGCTGACCCGTTGTATCTCGGCTTGTTTGTTTACAGGTAAATGATCGAGGCTTGTTTTCATGCAAAGGCTTAAGACACAAAAATGAGGAAAACGGTGTGGAGGTTTTGATCGATCTGCAATAAGGCTAGAGATATAGTTAGTCATCAACGAAAAATGCCGCCTTTTTTATCTTCACCACTACCCAAAGAATTGTTTCGTCATTATGTAAAATGGTTCGGCGAAGCCAGCATAGATACCATCAATTTTTTCGAAGTAGATTTTTGAAAGATCTTGGTTTTGCGAATAGTAAAACCGGATCAGCAGGATCATGGCAGTCGCCAGCCAGGTGAATGTGGAGGGAAATTGTGGAAACAGTAGAGGCTCCTGCAACTAAAATAACGCGTATGAAAATCATCAAATGGATATCGCATCCCGTCGTCGTTTGTTTCACCTTTTGCATGATCTTCGTAAGCGGCGATCATTTCGGCGGGGTTTACTTGCTGTATATATTGATGGCACTCCCGCAGGGAGGTTTGCATGCCATCCTTGCTATTAGCGGCATCAGTATCCTTGCAGGACAAAATACCTGCGCAATCAGATTTTCTTATGCAGTAAACGGTGCCGGATATCCAATTCCCGAGCGATCATGGTTATTATAGCCGGTGATCAGGCCAAATACGGCGCATCAGGCCATGTGGATTTATTGTATGAAGATTTCATGGGAGACATAAGTATGTATGGAAATAATGGCGACGATCTCGGTCCCTGCATTAAAGACCGCCCGGAAGTGAAGTTCTCCATTTATATTTGGAAAATTGCTGAATAGAATGTTTAACGTATGATTTGTATATTAGTAATAACAAAACGGATGAACAATGAATAATTTTCAGGTATGCACGAAGAATGTATGCTATTCGATCATCTCGATGGTTACAACATTGTTCCTTTTGGAAAACTGTAACGTTTCAAATATAAAAAGTACCTCATTTTGGGAGGCCCGGAAAAGTAAATTCAAGCATAAAGATCTGAAAGAATTTATGAGTGATAGCGCACTACACGCTGAGATCGGATCTCTTCAAAGCACCTGGGATAAATCAATAGATACGATTTCTTCAAAGGAGAATGTCTATTTGTATTCCTGGCAAAATAGCGATAGCCCCAGAAATGAGTTTACTGTTGTTCGTGAATGGGGGGAGTTAAACTGGAAGATCTATTATGTTATCATGGATAAAAATGATAAACTGATCTCAACTATTGGCCTTGCCAGTATGGGAAAAGAGGCCGACCTGACCTTTGAAATAAGAAGCAGGTTTGTCAGCAGGGATTCGATTTATCAAACACGGGCAGTAACAAAAACATATGATCTCGAAAATCGGAAAAAGATGGATAAGCCTGTTGGCGACACTACATTTTCATATTTCGTGATAAACAAAGATGGGACTATAACTGAAAGAGTGATCAGGGAAGTGAAAGCGTTGAATCATTCTGCTGAATAGCTTATTGTAACAAGCATTAGTGTTATAATTATTAAGTTAACTAACTAGTGTTTTTTGTCGTTGTGTCATGGCAAGAATAGCTCAACCCACGACAGCAACAGCTGAACAGTATCTGGAATTACTGGTAATGTAGCGTTCTTTGAAAATAGAGAAGCGATATAGTCGGCTGTCGGAGGTCATTCTGCTTAGTTTGGCGGGCAAAAGCCTCGAAGAAATCATCTCACATATTGCAACATCAACTCCATATAATATAAGACCGGACAGAACTCCTATTGATCCAAGTTTGCAACTTGACGATGCAACAGGGTATAATTTTTATTATTTTAATCAGTGTGCAATTAGAGTAAGCATTGCTTTAAAAAAATCTGGCGTAAGTTTAAGTGGTGCAAAAAATGTAACCAATCCGGGATATAGTCCTTATGGCAAGGGTAATATTGTCGGTGCAAAAAATCTCTCAGTATTTCTTTGGAAATTTGGAAAACCAGAAATATATAATGGCACAAATACAGATGTATTTAAGAAGTTATTTGGTAGGCAAGGAATTGTATATTTTGAAAACTTTATTGAAGAAGGGGCGAGAAGGGCAGACGCGACACACATAGATTTATGGAACAGATACTTTAATATGGCACCATTCCCATTCAGCCAAATGTTCGATGCGACAAGAATACTTTTTTGGGAAATTCTGTATTACTAAAAAGAGATTGAATTCGCAATATTTTTTTGCAAATTCATAAAGAATGAAAGGTTACAACGTATTTAATTTTAACTTAACTAAATTGGAATTAGATGAGGAAAGTTTTTTTTATATTTTTTCTGATAGCGATAACATATGGTAATAGCTTCGCCCAGAATCAATATCCTACTCAGCTTACTGGTTGCTGGATAAATACTGCATATGAAAATATAATGCAAAATCTGCCTGGTGATGAAAGGCTTGCCGAAATGATATCTCCGAAATACATTTATTTCGATTCTTTGGGGATCTGTACATTACAAACCGGATTGGAACAGCGTACTAAAATAGGAAAAGCTATTAAGGTGAGGTCAATAGGAGGAGGTTGGCAATTGACTTATATCTTTAATAAAAGTCATTTTAATATTAATGAAGTGATTGGACGAAAGGATATAATATATGTGTCATTTACTGAAGTCTCAGTTGGTATTTTATTTAAGCGTTATATTCCTGAGTGAATTTTCTTGAGTTGGAGTGAGGCCAGAAAGACATGCAATTCACTATCTCGTAAAGGTTAATTCAGTATAGATGTCGATACCGAGGTGTCTGCCACCCGTTTTGCGACACCAGGCGGCTGGACAGGCAATACATCCACATCCGTTAGTCGCCTGGGTATGCTTGCAGGTCATAATATCGGGCCGAATGTGTTGCAAAAGGTAATGGCCGGTGATTTGATAACTGCTACGGCTGATTATTATGAATCGTCTGCGGGCGGGAACAGCGCCAATGTTGTTTCGGCTGTTGCCGGAAGTTTGCTGGAAGCCATTTCCGGAAGCGCAGGCGCTTCATCTTTAGTGAAAGCGAATGCGGGAGCCATTACCAATCAGTTGGAGAACCTGGCAGCATTTGGAGCGGCCGTTCAGCCGAATGGCAGCAATCCCGGCGGCACTAGACCACAGGCATTCATCACGATACTTTTCTTCGATGAAAGGTTCAACCTGGTGGAGTCGGGCAATGGAGTTACACAGTACCAGGTGGATGCATCCGTTGGGGCAGATGGAAGATCATTTGACCCGCTTTCTGCCAAAGCGCCGAAGAACGGGTATGTGTATGTTTATCTCAGCAATCAGAGTGATAACCCGGTTTATTTTGATGAATTTAAAGTGGGTATTAGGGGAGGGAATATTGTTGAAGAGAATCATTATTACACGTATGGGTTGAAGATAGCGGGGATAAGCAGCAGGAAGTATGGAACAGCGGATCAGGGGCATTTGAGGAATAACTATCTTTATCAGGGTGCTTTTGCAGAGCTGGATGAAGCCACTACACCAGTTGTTTTAAGATAACAAGCAAAAAATGAAAACACGGGTTATTTTTTTATCGCTAATGTTTTTTTATATGAAAGATAAGGCTACTGCACAAACTCAACCTTATGTGGTTTTGTCTGTTCAGGAATTAAATAAAATTGAGGAGCGAAAGCAGATTGATACTTTTTATCAGCTGGACTATAACATGACAACTGTAACCATATTTAAAGATGGAACAGCGACACTATTCCCGGGAGCAGGTTTAGGAGAAGGGCTTTTGTTTTATGACCTGAAAGCCATGCAAAGGATGATTGATGAAAGAGTTTTTCCCGTAAAAGGGGATGGTTCTTTTTGGGAAAGAGAAAAAGAACGGGTATTACAGCTTAATGAAAATATTCCTTACTACTGTTCAAAAGTATCTGCTTTTTTGGGGTATGATGTGGAATTGAATACTGAAAAAAGCTACCTAAAGGAATTAACGGAAGCAATCAACCAGAAATTTTATAATCAGAAAGTAAAAGATGAAGAATATTTATACATTGCTATCTATATCGGGGAACTTATTCGGATTAAGAATAGGGGCAGATGGGTTCTTTTTCCAGCATATACTTTGAATATGTATTACATTCCTGAAATCGTTGCTGACAAAGATTATTGTGACCCGATATGGCACGTGGTTCACCGGTTGAAGGATGCTTCCTATATGCCCATAGATGTTGAGGCAATAATTAATGAAGCGGATTTTACGCCTTATGGTAATAGAAGTTATGTTGAGCTTAAAAACAGCTAATGCATCTTGTGAGGTCATTATTCATCGGTTAAAATCCTTGATTCTTTTAGAACGATGAGGGACATTTGTATTATGTGCCCAAATTATCAAGAAAATGAATAATTCAACACTTTGAGATAGAAGGATGGCTGACTTATTTACACTGCTGGACGCCATTTCCGGAAGTGCAGGCGCTTCATCTTTAGTGAAAGCGAATGCGGGAGCCAGCACTAATCAGTTGGAGAACCTGGCAGCATTCGGAGCGGCCGTTCAGCCGAATGGCAGCAATCCCGGCGGCACTAGACCACAGGCATTCATCACGATACTTTTCTTCGATGAAAGGTTCAACCTGGTGGAGTCGGGCAATGGAGTTACACAGTACCAGGTGGATGCATCCGTTGGGGCCGGTGGAAAATCATTTGACCCGCTTTCTGCCAAAGCGCCGAAGAACGGGTATGTGTATGTTTATCTCAGCAATCAGAGTGATAACCCGGTTTATTTTGATGAATTTAAAGTGGGTATTGCGGGAGGGAATATTGTTGAAGAGAATCATTATTACACGTATGGGTTGAAGATAGCTGCAATAAGTTCAAGGAAATTAGGTGATATTAATGAAGGGAAACTCAAAAATCAATATCAATGGCAGGGGCATTTTAGTGAGTACGATGATGAAACTGGTTGGAATGATTTTGAGCTAAGAAGTTATGACCCACAAACAGGCAGGTTCATACAACAAGATCCTTACGACCAGTTTGCAAGTGGGTATGTAGGTATGGGTAATGACCCGCTGAATAATGTAGATGAAGAGGGAGGGTGGAGTGAAGGATTTACGGGCGCTGCAATTGGGGCAGGGGCAGGTTTTGTAGCACCCTATGCCATAGAAGGAATTACGGGTAAACAAATTGAGAACAAAGCATTATGGGGATTGGGCGGGGCGTTTTTAGGAGCAGGAATTGGGTATGGAATGGGTACATCGCTGGCTGGCGAGGGGCCTGTATTGATGAACACAGTTGCTTTTTATAAAGGTTTTTTTGGAGGAAGTGGCTATATATATGGAAAATATGATGCATTAAACAAGGGCTGGGCTTATGTGGATGTACCAAAAATATGGGGAAAGATTACTTTATCTGCTATTAGCATAGGCAATCCTCTCCAATGGATAGCAGCCTCAAGAGAAATAATTACAGAAACCGTATTGGCATCTATAAGATTAGGACAAATCATTAGCGATCCTAATTTTGCAGACGGTTATCCAAGTTATAGTGGTAATATTCCTCTGCCACCTAATAATGGGAGTCTAAATGTAAGGATTGACGGAGGCACACCAGCTGGGTATAAATTTAATTCTTCAGGGGCTGTTCCTGGCTCAACTAATGTAAAGGTTGATTTAACTCCCGATGTGAGGCAAATTATGAGCGACAGGACAGAATCATTCAGGCAATACGGGCAATCAGGAATAAATCTGGATGATATTCGACGTCAAACTATCAGAGATGCAGTTCAGGAAAATAATCGACGGAATGTGAAGATTTCTGAAGAAAAGAAAGAACTCCGACATTACAAATATCTTAAAATATTTAATGTTAAGTTTAAATTTATTCGAAAAAACCCCTAAACAACAAAGAGAATGCGGTGGAGGTATTATCAACTTAAGAACAGCCTTATAATATTTTGTCTTTTTTCAACAAAAGGATTTGGTCAATCGGATTCCCTGCGTTATAAATTAATTGAATCGCTTTCAAAAGATATTTATAAATATTATGTATCGGGAAGCCTGGCAAAGAAAATGGGTGATTCAATAAAACTGAAGTATGAAACGGGTGGCTTTGACAGCACTTTGAACATCGATGAATTTACTTTTGAAATTACAAGAGACCTTCGAAGGATAAGCAACGATAACCATTTAACCGTGACGCCGCCTCATTCAAAATCCGTTGATCTGCCGGATGCCTCATTTGAATACGATATAACGACCCCAAAAGAACTGAAAAAGCAAATTGAAAAGAACAAGAAAGAAGAAAAAAGATATCGTAAAAGTCTAAAAGAAGATATGTTTTCCTATGGGGAGATAAAGATATTACCAAAGAATGTAGGGTATGTTGAAATAAAAAAATTTAATCCTGCTTCTGCTATAAAAAGTGAAAACAAAAATAGAATTTCGATAGAATCATTGTTCCAATTTTTTAAAAAAACAAATTCTCTTATTATCGATTTACGGGAAAACGTCGGAGGTCTTACCAATTTAGCCGCTAAACTCTGTTCTTATTTTTCTCCTCAGTCGAATGCTTATTTTATTACTGAGGAGAACTTTTTACGATATGATTCAGGCGGTATAGAGAGGGAGTTTTCAGTTAGGAAAAATTTCTACACAGATGCGCATATAACAAATAATTTAACAAGGGGAAAAAATATCTATATTTTAATAAGTGGACGTACATTTTCTGCCGCGGAATTGGCAGTTTATAAAATTAAACAATTTATGCCTACTGTAACAGTCATCGGCGAGCAAACAAGAGGAGGTGGTAATGGCTATTCGGGTACACAAAATTGTAAATATTATACAGCCATTATTCCTTCTTCGAAATCTTTTGATGAATCAAATGTCAATAATAATATTGAAGGCAAGGGTATAACGCCTGATGTATTTTCTGTTTCGGATAGTGCCTTACAAATTGCTTATAGATTGACAGGCGATGAAAATGTAGATACCTCAATACAAAAAGTGAAATACTTTAAGAAAACCAGGATTACGGAAACTAGGCCAGGCTTTGAAGGATACTATCCAGACTACGTGGGCGATTACCGGAAAATATCTGTTTACATAAATAACGGTAGCTTGTATATGCTTTACGATACATCTAAAAAATATTCATTGATACCCACTGAAAAAGATTTTTTTCAGACGGAAGGCTTTGAGTTTATCCGGTTTGTAAGAAATAGCAATATGCAGGTTGCGGAGATCCAGATAAAACACACTGATAGATATTTGGAAAAATTCAAGAAATAGTAAAAGACTTATTGGAAAGACGGAAAACTTAAAATTCAATGACCTTGAATTTGAGACGCCAGCTGTGTTTGGTTCTAGAGGAATTTTTTTTTGTTTTAGCGATGCTTCTTTTAGGGATGAGTGACATAGGCTGGAATGATTTCGGGTTAAGAAATTATGACCCGCAAGTTGGTAGATGGGTGCAGTCTGATCCTTACAAGCAGTTTGCTTGCCATATCTAGGGATGGGTGATGATCCGATCAATACAATTGATCCAAGCGGTGGTGTATCCTGGCCTGTAATGAGTTTTACTACCGGATTATCGACTACAGCAGCAAAAGCCATTACTTTGGGCGAAGTGATAGTCAAAAGTGTAAGTCATGCAACGAGTGCAGTTTCTGCCGTTTCAACTGCACTGAAAATAGCCAGCATAACTGCGAAAGTTTGCTTGGTTGCGGATATTATCAATACGACTATTACAACATTACAGACTGGAGATATAGCATTTGAAAATCCTGACGATCCGCCATTAAAAATATCACAATACAGTTATTCGGCGTTAGAAGACGGCTGGAAAAGCCGGAGGAATGGGCAAAAGATCATAAAACAAGAAAAGACTTTGGCAGATCTGGAAGGGCAAACACCTGTGCGATTAGATTTTCTTATGCGGCAAATGATGCTGGATATCCGATTCCTAAAAGAGTGAAAGGCATAAAAAATAATCGCATTAGGATCGCGAAAGAAGGCGATGCGGGAAACTATATTCTGGCTGCTTCAGAAGTATATACATATTTATCAGGTATTGAGTCTCCGACCGTTGTTAAGATAATCATCAAAACAAAGGAAGATGTGGATGCATTAATAGCCGACATTCACGCCAATACCGATGAAGGTAGATCTATAATGGTGATCGTTGCCGGCAACGAAAAGTATCGAGCCTCAGGCCATGTGGATTTATTATACGAAGATTTTATGGGTGATATAAGCATGCATGGGAATTATGGGGATGATTTGGGACCGCATTTAAAAGAAAAAGCACATTTTGAAGCTGATTGTAGATTCTGTTTCATGTTGACCCACCGTTCTGTTTCATGTTGACCCACCATTCTGGGATGTTGACCCACCCGTAAAATAGTCGTTTGCGTTTTTCTGCACGCGATATTCCGGGATGTT